>Ga0187814_10000023_pt1 | contig 31310 bp, 31 predicted proteins | sample NC_S_4_FD_132450 | JGI IMG/M metagenome (GOLD analysis project Ga0187814, IMG submission 132450) | Wetland sediment microbial communities from Neuse River Estuary, North Carolina, USA - ASW-S_4 | ecosystem: Environmental > Aquatic > Freshwater > Wetlands > Sediment | place: USA: North Carolina... | reverse complement strand
CGCCTTCCGCACCGTCTATTCGTCGATCGCCCGCACGGCGAGCATCGAACGGGGATCGCGGTTCCACGAGGTTGTGGAGGCGTCGGGAGCGACCGTCCTCCTCCGTTCGGAGGCGATCGCCGATCCGAGATTCAAGGAGGTCCGCGACGAGCTCATCGGGTTCCTCGACCAGTACCGCGGCGAGGCCATCGTTTTCGCGCGGGAGGGCCGGCGTATCATCGGCGCCTTCGTGATCGGCGGCAGGCGCACCGGCGCGGACTATACGGACTATGATTTCGAGTCATTCCGCTCCATCTACGGGAAGCTCTTCGTGGTGGCCTACTACCTTCGGAACATCGCACGGGAATCCATCGTCTACACCGTCTCCCGCGAGCTCGCCCTGTCGGATCAGGTGGTCCGCTTCGCCCTCGAAAAGGTGGATCGGGTCGACGATCCCGATGTCGACACGGCATGGATCACGAAATCCACGCGAAGCCTCGGGGGAGACTTCGTCGACTTCGTCCGCATCTCGAAACGCCGCTGGTTCTTCGTCCTCGGCGACATATCTGGGAAGGGCCTTTCTGCGTCGATGAACATGCTCATATTGAAATCCATGGTCCGGACATTCCTGCGCGTCGAGCGCGATTTCTCCGGTCTCGTCCAGCGCGTCAACTCTTTCATCAAGGAATACCTGCCTAAGGGCACCTTCTTCGCCGGAGTCTTCGGATATTTCGACTTCGCCACCGACAGCCTCTATTTCATCAACTGCGGAGTTCCCGCGCTCCACCTCTATTCGCCGAGTTTCGACGCCTTCATCGAGGTGCAGGGCGAAGGCAAGATACTGGGCTTCGTCCGCGACATATCCCCCTTCCTCAAGCCGCGAAAACTCTCCCTTCCGCAGGGTTCCATCCTCGTGGCCACGACCGACGGCATCGTCGAGTCGGAGAACGTCAGGGCCGAGCGCTTCGGGAAGGACCGACTCGTCAAGGCCGTCCATGACCGAAAGGATCAGCCGGCCCGCGCCATAGCGGAGGGCGTCGTCGGGGAGCTCCTCGACTTCACCGCACGGAACCAGGAGGACGACATCACCCTCCTAGTGATGAAATTCGCGCAAAGGAGCGAAAAATGACCCAATTGGACATTTCAGAACGGAACGAAGGCTCCCGCGTGGTGCTCCTGATCTCCGGGCCCGTGAACAGCTACACCTTCACCGAGTTCCAGCAGAGACTCGAGCGGGCGATGGGGAAGGGCGAGGTCGTCATCGATATGGAAAAGGTGACCACTCTCTCCTCGGCCGGGATAGGCGTCATCATGGCCGCCCTCGACGACGCGGAGGCTTCGGGCGCGAAACTATCGATTCTCCGCCCCTCCGAGATCGCGAGGCTCGCGCTGGAGTCGACGGGTTTCATGGAGAGATTCCCTGTTTTTCAGAATCTCAAGGACCTTCCTTGACCGAATTCGGCCCAGTCGGCATCGCGCCGACGGACCGAGCGGAGACGGAGCCCGGGCCCACCGTATCCGCAAGCGGCGAATTCGGGTATGCCATCCGCAGGAGATCGGCCGAGGCGACTTTGAAGATCTCCGTCACGCGCGAGAAGATATTCGCCCTCGAGGATTTCGTGGATTCGATCGATTTCGTCGCCGCCAACGAACGCGCGCGCCTGAAACTTGCCGGTTCGGAGATCTTCGACAACCTCGTCAAGCACTCGAGCCCGATCGAAGGCGGGCTCGCCACGGTGAGAGTGGCGAGGCGACGAGGCACTCTGTTCTTCCTCTTCGCCTTCAGGTCGCCGTCCTTCGCAGCCTATGCGGCCCGTTGTTTCGATTACGAGCCCGTCTTCGATCACCACGCGCGCCGCTGGCACGGCATGGGTCTCAGGATGACGCGCAACATATCCTCTTCCCTGAGTTTCCGCTCCGGCACCCTCCTCGATCGCGTCATCATCCGTTTCTAATCGCAATGGTGCAGCCTTTTCCCGCGATGGGAAAATTGTTCCCATCCTTTGATGGAGGCGGTTCGCTTTAATCGTTACGACACAGCAAATTATATTTTGGCATGGTTCGTGCTCTATTGTACTTGCCGCGACAGAGCGGCCCCGAACGTGTCCATGCCCCATCCGCGGTCGCCAGTTCGGGAACTTGCATCAAGGAGTACGCCATGAAGCGTATCGGAATCGCCCTCGTCATCGGTTTCGCCATCGCGGGAATCGCCATCGCGCAATCTTACGGCTATGGCCCGATGGGAGGCGGCTACGGGAGAGGCCCGGGATACGGGTACATGTACGGCGCGCAGCAGTTCTCGTCGCAGAAGAAGACGATCGAAGGCACGCTCGTATGGGTGGATCAGGTTCCTGCGATCAAGACAAGCGACGCGACCTACGTCATCCGCATGCCCGGTTTCTGGAGAACGGCCTACATCGACGGAATCAAAGAAGGCTCTACCATGAAGCTCGAAGGCTACGATCTTGGCAACGTCGCCGGTCGGGACAATCCCTTCTTCTTCGTCACGAAGGCCACGATCAACGGCAAGACTTACGATATCGGCCAACTTGCTCCCGATGGTCGCGAGGGTGGTTTCGGCGGCGGATTCGGGCCCGGCTGCTACGGCCAAGGCGGATACGGGGGCCCCGGCTACGGCCGCGGCATGATGGGTGGAGGCTGGTAAGGCTTGGGCGGCCGGCCCGCGCGGGACGGACCGCCTCACTCGTTCAACGGGCCCTCTGGGGCCCGTTTTTTTCGCCGCCCCGCCGCTCAATGCCCCTCGCCGCGAGCCATCGCGGCGCCATGATCGAGGAGGGGAGCCAGCCACGTCGCGCAGGAGCGGGCGGCCCTTTCCGAGCCCGGGAAGTTGACGACATATTGGCGGCCGCGAATGCCCGCTTCGCCGCGCGAAAAGACGGCGTGCGGAGTCTCGGCGAGGGACTTCTGCCTGAGCCAGTCGGCGATGCCCGGCATAGCCCGATCGCAAAACTCGCGCGTGACCTCGGGGGTGACGTCGCGGGGCGCGGGGCCGGTTCCGCCGGTCGTGAGTATCCAGTCGGCCTCGGGATGGCGCTTGAGCGCCGCGACAATTTCGGCCTTTTCGTCCGGAACGAGATCCCGTTCGACCTCGATGTCCGGCAAGAGTTCGCGCAATGCGGCTTCTATGGCCGGGCCCGAGCGGTCTTCGTAGACGCCCCGCGAGGCCCGGTCAGATACGGTAACGACAGCTATCTTCACGCCTGGCCTCCCCTCCGGTAACGACCCGCGCGAAGATACCCTTGCGGGGCATCACGCAGTCGCCGACGAGCCTGCGGATCTCGCAGGCCGTATGGCATTCCTTGCCGATCTTCGACACTTCGAGCACGACGCCGCCGATTTCAAGGAGGGTGCCGAGCGGAAGCTCGTGAAGGACGACGCCCCGCGTGGTGACGTTCTCGGCGAAATCTCCCGGTGCGAGATGGTCGAGGCCGGCCTTGCCGCGGACGAGTGTCGCGCCTTCGGGCATGCGGATCGCGGCAGCTGATGCGTCGGGGGCAGAGAGCGCGCCGGAGGAGGCGGGTGCGGAGCGGCGGCCGGCCCGGCTCGCGAGGCTTTCCGCCAGACGCCGATTGGCCTCCTCGATCTCCTCGACGGCGAGGAGGGAGACCTGACGATTCTCGATGAGGCCGGCGTGGGCGTCGCCTTCCATGCCGAGGCCTTCGACGAAGAGCACCTCGTCGACCGGCTTCTTCCGGGTGCCCGTCTTCATGGACACATTGAACGACACGATTTCGAAGACTCCTTCGCGCGGTCCGGCGCTCATGGGATTTCCTCCTTGGTCTTTTCGACGAGGACGATGTCGCCGATGCGCATCCCCTTGTCCACAGCCTTGCACATGTCCCAGATCGCGAGAGCCGCGACCGAGACCGCCGTCAGCGCCTCCATCTCGATGCCAGTCTTGTCCGTGCAGACGCTCGTCGCCTCGATGGCGATGCCGTCGTCCTCGACGGCCAGGTCCACGTAGACGTGTTCGATCTCGACATTGTGGCACAGGGGTATGAGGTCGCTCGTCCTTTTCGCGGCCATGACGCCGGCGATCCGCGCCACCGCGAGCACGTCGCCCTTGGCGATGGCGTTCTCTCTGACGAGGGCCACGGTCGCGGGCGCCAGCGTTATGCGACCCCTCGCCACGGCGCGGCGCCTCACGCGGGGTTTCGCCGACACGTCGACCATCCGTGCCTTTCCCGACTCGTCGACATGGGTGAGTCTTCCGTTCACGCTAGCCTCCGATCTGCCCGACTTCGAGGTCGTCGCAGGTATGTCCGCGCGCGGGCTTGAGCCGGACGGCCTCCGCGACGCTGCCTTCGATGTCGCTGAAGTCGACCGGCACTTCGATGTTGCCGTGGAGGCAGGGCCGCAGCCTCCCGTTCGCCAGGAGCCTGAGCCGGTTGCAGCTGCCGCAGGGAGGCGGCCTGTCGTACTCGCCATCGTCCATCTTTTCGTCGCGCAGCGAATAGCGGGCGATGAACTGGAAGGTGGCGCCGATCCCCTTGGCATAGGCGCGGAGGGCGTCGAACTCCTCCTCTGTCGAATCCTCCATCGCCACGACATTGAGCTTGACCGGCAGGCCCGCTTCAAGGGCCGCGCCGATGCCGGCCAGAGCGTCGGCGAGGCGCCCTCCCCTCGTCAGGTCGGCATAGCGCCCGGGGTCGAGGGTATCGAGGGAGACGTTGATCGAATCCAGGCCCCGGGCCTTGAGGTCGGCGGCCACGGGGGCGAGCAGCGTGCCGTTGGTGGTCATCGCGAGGATGCCGATCCCCGGAACGGAGCGAAGCATCGACACAAGCTCCGGCAGATCGCGCCTGGCCAGGGGCTCGCCGCCGGTGAGGCGCACTTTGGAAAAGCCCAGGCGCGCCGCGATTGTCGCCACCGCGACGATCTGCTCGAAGGAAAGTATGTCCGCGTGGCGGAGCAGCTTTACCCCCTCCGCGGGCATGCAGTAGACGCAGCGAAGGTTGCAGCGATCAGTGACCGATATGCGGAGATATTTCAGTTCACGTCCGAAGGAGTCGAACATCGACCTTGTCTCCTTTCGGCACGAGGCCGACGCCGATTTCCAGGCGTGCCAGCCCTTCGGCCTCGGCGAGAACCGAGAGCATGGAGGAGCCGCGGTATTCGAGGGGGATCGCGACGGTCGGGCCTCCGCCCCCCCTTTCCAGCCTCACCGGCAGAAATTCGACCCTGTCGACGCCCTTGCGCGAGAGTTCTGCGCCGAGGGGCAGCGAAAGAACGAGCGGTCGGCTCTCGACTCCCATCCTCGCGCCGAGATGGGGGCCGAGCAAGACCTGGAAATTCACGAAGGTGGAGAGGGGATTGCCCGGAAGGCCGAAGACGGCCGTCGATCCGCGCAGGCCGAACCAGGTGGGCTTGCCCGGGCGCATCGCTATTTTATGGAATACTCTTCGAACCCCCAGGGCTTCCAGTGTCGCTGGCACGTAATCGAAGTCGCCCATGGATACGCCCCCGGAGAGGACGACGACGTCACATTCGGAGAGGGCCCGTTCCAACGCCGTGCGGAGCGCCGTCTCCTCGTCTCGGACGATGCCGTAAAGTTGCGCGCCAGCCCCCGCGTCCCGGATCTGTGCCGCGAGCTGGGGGCCGTTCGAATCGTAGATGGAGGCCGGACCGAGGATGCCGCCGGCCGGGACGAGCTCGTCGCCCGTGGAAAGTACGCCGACCAGCGGCCTGCGCGCCACCTCGACGAGGGCGACGCCGGAGGAGGCGAGAATGCCGATGTCGGCCGGCCCAAGCCTGCGGGGGCCGAGCAGCGTCGCCCCGGCCCGGAGATTCTCGCCCCTCCGGATGATGTTGTCGGAAGTCTCGGGGCGGTCGAAGGTCAGCGCGTCCTCGCGACCCTCGACCGGCGCCGTATACTCGACGCGTTGGACGAATCCGGTGCCGGGCGGCAGAGGCGCTCCCGTCATCACCCGCAGCAGGCTGCCCGGCCCGGGGCTCCGGTCGATCGCGGTGCCCGCCGCGACGGTCCCGGCGACTTCCCAGACGCGCCGTTCGGCGGCGGCGATATTCGACTCGGCGAGGGGAAGGCCGACGGCGAAGCCGTCCATCGCCGATTTGTCGAAGGGTGGCTGGTCCATCGTCGCCGCGATCGGCCGCGGCATATGCCGACCCAGGGCCGCGGCGAGCGGAACTTTCTCGAAGTCCGTGGCATCGCCCGAAACGAAAGCGTCCCGACCGGCCCGGAGCACAAGCTCCAGCGCCTCGTCGGGATGGAGGAGTTCATCGCTCATAGATCCGTATCCCCGACCTTTCTCGAAAGCTCTCTCGTCGACAGGAGGCCGCAGGCGGCGAGAATATCCTCGCCGCGCGAAGCCCTGATGGTCGCGGTGAAACCCTTGCGGTTGAGCTCGTCCCGGAACCACTCGAGCCTTGTCCGCGATGCGGGCTTGAGGGGCGAATCGGGGATGGCGTGGAAGGCGATGAGGTTGAACCGGCAGTTGACGCCGCCGAGAAGACGGGCGATCTCGTTGACATGTCGGCTCGTATCGTTCAGCCCCTCGAAGAGAATGTACTCGAAGGAGATCCGCCGTTGCCTTCCGAAATCGAAAGCCCGCACAGCGCCGATGAGCTCGGGCAACTCGTAGGCGCTCTCGACGGGCATCAATGATCGGCGCTCCTCGTGGAATGGCGAATGCAGGCTCACTGCCAGGTGGCATTCGCTCTCGTCGAGGAAGCGCCTGAGGCCGGGGAGGACTCCCACGGTGGAAACGGTGACTCTCCTGGGGCTCCAGGCGAAGCCCCAGGGAGCGGCGAGGATTCGGAGCGCCTTGAGCACGTTGTCGAGATTGTCGAAGGGCTCCCCCATGCCCATGAAAACGATGTTCGTGAGCGAGGAACTTTCGGGGATGCTCACGATTTGATTGAGTATGTCCGTTGTCGAGAGTTGGCCCTGGAAACCCTGCCTTCCCGTGGCGCAGAATAGGCAGCCCATCTTGCAGCCCACCTGCGACGAGACGCACAGGGTTGCCCGATCCCTGTCGGGGATGTAGGCCGTCTCGACGAAGCGCCCCTTGCCGGAGGCAAAGAGATATTTCCTTGTGCCGTCCTTCGATTCGGTCACCCGGACCGGCCCTTGGTTTCCCGGGTCAGTCAGTTCGGCGAGGCGATCGCGCCCCCTTTTCGGAAGATCGGTCATCGCCGCAGGGTCGCAGACGCGTTTGGCATAGACCCACTTGGCCAATTGTTTCGCCGCGAAGGCGGGGAGCCCGGCCTCGGTCGCGATCCGGCCGAATTCGTCGAGGTCCATGCCGAGAAGGGAGAGCCGTCCCCGTGAAGAGACGGAAGCGGGCTCTACCGCCGCTGCGCTGTCACTCATCGCTCAAAAATACACTTCCGCGAGGATGCGGGCATAGGGGACCCCGCGGGCAAGCAGGGCCGCCCTCGTGTCGACGACGAAATCTCCCCCGCCGCAGAGGAGCCAGGGAAGATCCAAGGGAAGTTTGGCCGCCCTCTCGATGAAAGTTGTCGCCCGCCCCCTGAAATAGCGCGAATCGCCCTCCTCGGCTCGGGGGCAGCAGCGATGATAAGCGGATCCGAGAAGAGCCTCAAAAAGTACCTCGCCATAAAACAGCCAGGGACGCGCCGCCGCATGGACGAGGTGGACTCCCCGAGTCTTTCCGCTCCGCGCGAGCGAGACAAAGGGCGCGACGCCCGTTCCACCGCCGACCCAGGCCGCCGGCCCGACGGAGGCGCCGAAGGTGCCGGAGGGACCCTCGACGAGAATCTCGTCGCCCCGGCGCAACTCCGCGAGACGCGGCGAAAGGATTCCCTTGTTTTCGACCGTATAAAGGAGTTCCCAATTCGCCTCCCCTTCACCGCTCGCGATCGAATAGAGCCGGGGAGGAATCGTCGCGTCGGTTGAAAGTCCGAGAAGTTGCCCGGCGTCGAAAGGGACGTCGCGCTCGATGACGAGGAGGCGCAATGCCGGAACCGCCGCTCCACCCCGCTCCGCATTCGCCGGCGGCCCGCCCCCTTCGATTTCGCGGTTGTCGAGAACGCGGAGGCGGCGTCGAGCGAAAGGCAGTGCACCGACCATGGGCCGAGTATGCGGGGGGGCGGAGAGGGAGGCAAGACTCGGCCGGCCTTGCCGAGGACAGTTCGCGCTGTCATGTGGAATTTCCTCGACTGCCGCGCCGGTCAGGAACTGCATTGGCTTTCCGCTCGGATCAGCCGGGCGATCGAGCCTTCCCCCAACCCCGGCTTTTCGGCGTGTCGATGTCCACGACAGCCACCGACATGATACTATGGCAAATGAAAGCGACGACGGCGGACTTTCCATCGGACTCTCGGGGCTCCTCACCTCCTCGCGCGAGGCTATGCAACAGGCTCTCGATCTCCTGCGCCGCGTCGCGGCCGAAATAGGGAAGGTCATCGTCATCGGGGGCGGGCTCATCGACGAGCAGGTCCGACGCTGTGCCGGCGCCGACTCCTTCGTCACGGACGCCATGGGCGGCGCGTGGCTGCGCCAAAGGCCAGTCCCTCGGTGAAAGCGATCCGGGAGGAGGGGCGGCGAAAATGAAAGTGCCGGTGTTTTGCGGAAAGGACTGCGGCGGGGGCGCCTGCCCGATGCTCGCGGAGGTCGAGGCAGGTCGCGTAACGCGCATTCTACCCAATCCTCGATCCGGCAAATGGATACTTCCCTGTTCGCGGGGATATGCCCTCGCCTCCGAGCATTACTCCCCTCTTCGCCTTCGCTCTCCGCTCGTCCGCAGGGGCGCTCGCGGCGAGCGGAGAGCTCAGGGAGCGGGCGGGCTTGGCGACTTCCGCGAAGCGAGCTGGGACGAGGCCCTGGGCATGGTCTCCGGGCGGCTCGGGGAGATCGCCGATCGCTACGGGCCGGATTCGGTGCTGGCCTTGGTTGGCGCGGGCTCGACCGGCGCCCTTCATTCGACTTCCGCCCTCGCCAAGCGCTTCCTCTCCCTCGCCAAGGGCTATACCAAGCTCTGGGGTTCCTACTCGAACGGCGCGGCGCGCTTCGTGCTTCCCTATCTCCTGGGACCCGAGTGGAAGATGTCGGGCTTCGACCCCGCAACCATGCGGCATGCCGAGATGATCGTGCTTTGGGGCGCCAATGTCCTGGAGGCCCGCCTCGGCTCGGAAATCCCCGCCCGCCTCCTCGAGGCGAAAGCCCGCGGCACCACCGTGGTGGCGATCGATCCCCGGCGCAGCCAGACGGTTGACCGGGCCGCGACCTGGCACATAACCTGCCGCCCCGGAACGGACGCCGCGCTGATGCTGGCCCTCCTCGAGACGCTCCTGGAAGAAGGGCTGTCGAAAGACGAATGGGCTTCCGAGCGCTCGGTCGGCTTCGGCCGACTCGCCGATTACGTTCTCGGAAGGGCGGACGGCATCCGCCGAGATCCCGAATGGGCCCAGCCGATCACCGGCGTGCCTCCGGAACAGACGCGTCGTCTGGCGCGTGCCTGGGCTGCCACGAGCCCGGTCATGCTCCTCCCTGGCTACTCGATCCAGCGCACGCGCGGCGGGGAGGAAACCTATCGCCTGACCCTGGCCCTCCAGCTCGCGACGGGCAACTTCGGGAAGCTCGGAGGCTCCACGGGCTCGCTCAACAACCGGCTTCCGACGCCGCGAATCGGCGGAATGGATCCGCTCGACGACCCCGATCGGCCGGCCATCCCCGTCCTTCACTGGCCCGACGCCATCCTCGGCGGGCGGGAGGCCGACTTCCCCACGGATATCCGCGCCGCCCTCATTGCGGGCGGGAACTGGCTCGGCCAGGGCGCCGACGCGCGGAAAAGCGCCAAGGCCCTCGACGCCCTCGAGTTCTCGTTTTGTCTGGAACTTTTCCCGACGCCGACCGCCCTGCGCTGCGATGTCGTCCTGCCCGTCGCCTCGCCACTCGAAAAGGAAGACATAGGCATCCCCTGGCTCGGCAACTGGCTCGCCTACAAGCCGCGAATCTGCACCCCTTCCGCATCGGCTCGGAGCGATTACGAGATCTACGCCGAACTCGCCTGGCGCATGGGTTTCGGCCAAGCTTATACCGAGGGCCGGGACGAGGCGGCCTGGGTGGCGACTTTCCTGGCGGCCTCAGAGATACCCGACATCGAGGCATTCCGCCGCGAGGGCTTTTGGCTCGCCCCGGAGCAGGAACGCTGCGGCCTCGCAGACTTCGCGCGCGACCCGACAGCCCATCCCCTCGGCACTCCCTCCGGCAAGGTTGAGCTCGAAAGCGCCGCCTTGGCCGACGAGACGGGAGGCACGGCAATCCCGATGTGGACCGACCCGCCGGGCGGCGCCCTGCGCGACTCGCTCCTTCTCGTGAGCCCCAAGGTGGGCCACCGCACCCATTCGCAGGGCGGCGACCCGGAGTCCGTCGCCCGCACGGGGGGGCATTACCTTTCGATGCATCCGGCCGATGCGACGGCGCGAGGTCTTGCTGGAGGTGAAGAGGTCAGGATCGAAGGAGTCTCCGGCGTCGCTCGGGCAAAGGTGAGACTGGACGAGGGGCTCATGGCCGGCGTCGTCGCTCTCCCCGAAGGCCCGTGGCTGCCCCCGGATGCCGCGGAGTTCGAGGTTTCATCGTCGCCCAATCTCCTGAGCTCCACCCTCGACCATGGGCCGGCCCAAGCGCCCTCACTGCATGGGCTGCGCGTGAGGGTCGGCCGCATCCAAGCGGAAAGTTGAACGGTCGGGCACTTGCCGGTTCTCCATTTCCAATATGTGCGGGCTCCGTTTTCAAGTTGTCCACCCGCCCTCTTCGCGCTGCAGCTTGGGGAGCAGCCAGCCTCGGGATATGGCCGCCTGCCAATGAGTGAATGGATTTTTACCGGGAAAAGTCATTGACGGCCGGCCGAGCAGGCATAGTATTGCTTCTGGGGACAATCGAGAATCGGGGCGAAAAGTCCTTGATGCCATCTGGGGATTTCCGATTGCTCATCACCGAAGAAGCATTGAAGTCAAGAGAGGACCAATTTGGGATCACGCGGCAAATACCGGCAAAAGCGAATCATCCGCGGCGAGACTCACAACCTCGTCCCTTTCCAAGCGAGGTGTCCCATATGATTGAAAAGAAACCCTCCCTCCCGATGTGGCTGTCCGGCTTGGGTGCTGTCACGTTCTTGTCGGGCTGCAAGGGTGTCGCGCTATTGGATCCCGCCGGGCAGGTGGGGATGCACGAGCGGACCTTGATTCTGATCGCGACCCTTTTGATGCTGATCGTCGTCGCGCCGACGATATTCCTCGTCCTTTTCTTCATATGGAAGTACCGGGCGTCCAATACGAAATCGCGTTACGATCCGGAATGGGCCTACTCTCGCAGAATAGAAGCGACGATGTGGGCGGTTCCCTTCTTGATCGTCGCGGTGCTGGGGACGATCGCCTGGTTCACGACCCATCAACTCGATCCCTTCAGACCCCTCGAATCCCAATCGAAGCCGGTTACGATCCAAGTGGTCTCCCTCGACTGGAAGTGGCTTTTCATCTACCCGGATCAGGATGTGGCGAGCGTGAACCAGGTGGCCTTCCCAAGCGGGGTTCCGGTCCGTTTCGTGATCACGTCGGCATCCGTGATGAGTTCATTCTTCATCCCGCGGCTCGGGAGCCAGATCTATTCGATGGCGGGCATGCAGACGGAAGTGAACCTGATCGCCGATCGCCCGGGCAGCTACGACGGCTTCTCGTCGCAGTTCAACGGCCCGGGCTTCGCGAAGATGGACTTCAAGGCCCTGGCGGTCCCCGACGAGGAACAATTCGAGGCCTGGCTCGCGGCCGCGAGAGCATCGCCGAAAACCTTGGACTCCATGGCCTACAAAGACCTCGCGGCGCCGAGCAACAGCCCCGTAGAGTATTATTCGAAGGTCGAGCCGGGCCTGTTCCATAGCATCATCGCCTCGTTCATGAAAGGGGCGACGGGCGTCGATCAAGGGATGAATTCCATGACCGCGGAGGGAAGCGACAATGTTCGGTAAACTGACCCTGGACGCCCTGCCGCTCGACAGCCCCATCCAGATGGCCGGTGGCGCCTTTATGGGCGTCCTCGTCCTCGCATTCATCGTCTATCTGGTTCGGACTCGGAAGTGGAGCTATCTCTGGAAGGAATGGCTCACGTCCCTCGACCATAAGAAAATCGGCATAATGTACATGGTGCTCGCTTCCCTCATGCTGGTCCGCGGCTTCATCGACGCCATCATGATGCGGAGCCAGCAAGCGATGGCCTATGGTCCGAACCAGGGCATCCTTTCTCCCGAGCACTTCGACCAGATATTCTCCGTGCATGGCACGATCATGATCCTTTTCATGGCCATGCCTTTCATCATCGGCCTGATGAATATCGTCCTGCCTCTGCAGATCGGGTCGCGCGACGTGGCATTCCCCTTCATGAACTCGGTGAGCCTGTGGCTGACCTGGGCGGGCGCTCTCCTCGTGAACCTCTCGCTCGTGATCGGAGAGTTCGCCCAGACCGGCTGGAGCGCCTATCCGCCGCTCTCCGAGCTCAGGTTCAGTCCCGAAAGCGGCGTCGACTATTACATCTGGGCCCTCGAGATAGCCGGAGCCGCCACCCTGATGTCCGGGATCAATTTCCTCGTGACGATATTGAGGATGCGGGCTCCGGGCATGACCTTGCGGAAAATGCCGATCTTCACGTGGACCTCTCTGTGCACGAACATGCTGATCATCGGCGCCTTTCCGGTGCTCACCGTGACCCTCGGGCTTCTCGCTCTCGACCGCTATCTCGGCATGCATTTCTTCACCAACGACGGCGGCGGCAACATGATGATGTACGCCAACCTCTTCTGGGACTGGGGCCACCCGGAGGTCTACATCGTGATCCTTCCCGCCTTCGGCATCTTCTCGGAGGTGGTGCCCACCTTTTCGGGCAAGGCACTCTTCGGCTACACGTCGATGGTCGTCGCCACCTTCGCGATCACCTTCCTCTCTTTCACCGTCTGGCTCCACCACTTCTTCACGATGGGCTCGGGAGGGGACGTGAACGCGGTATTCGGGATCAGCACCATGCTGATCGCGGTGCCGACGGGCGTGAAAATATTCAATTGGCTCTTCACGATGTTCCGCGGAAGAGTCCGTTTCACGACGCCGATGCTATGGACGATCGGCTTCATGTTGGTCTTTACCATGGGAGGCATGGCGGGGGTTCTTCTTGCCATGCCGGGAGCCGATTTCGTGCTCCACAACAGCCTCTTTCTGATCGCGCACTTCCACACCATGCTCATCGGCGGAACCGTTTTCGGTGTCTTCGCGGGGGTCGCCTATTGGTTCCCCAAAGCCTTCGGCTTCCAGCTCGACGAAAAACTCGGCAAGCGCGCGTTCTGGAGCTGGCTCATCGGTTTCTTCATCGCCTTCGCTCCCCTCTATGTTCTCGGATTCCTGGGAATGACGAGAAGGCTGGTCCACTACGACAATCCCGCCTACCGGCCCTGGCTCATCGTCGCCGCGGTGGGCGTCGCGATCATCCTCTTCGGAATCCTCAATCAAATCGCGCAATTGGTGGTCAGTATCGTGAACCGCGAGAAAAATCGGGACAATTCGGGCGACCCCTGGAACGGCCGCACCCTGGAGTGGAGCATTCCATCGCCGCCCCCTCCTTACAATTTCGCCATCGTTCCCGAGGTTCATGGGATCGACGCATTCTGGGAGGACAAGCGAAGCGGCTCCCCGAAGCGGCCGGTCGAATACGTCGATATCTCCCTTCCCAGGAACAGCGTGATCGGGATTCTCATCGGCGCTTTCAGTCTCGGCTTCGGCTTCGGCATGGTATGGCATATCTGGTGGCTGGCCATACCCTGCCTGATCGGAATCGTGGCTGCATTCGTCGCGCGCGCCTCGAACGAGGATCATGAATACGAGATCTCCGCGGCCGAAGTCGAACGGATCGAGCTCGATCGCCGGGCGAGGGTTGGGTGAGTCATGGCGAATGGAACGGTTGAGTTGACTCCGGCCGGCAGGGACAGCCATGCCGGACACGATCCGGCGGCGACGAAGGTCTTCGGGTTCTGGGTTTACCTCATGAGCGACGTGATTCTTTTCGCCACGCTCTTCGCGACCTACGCGGTTCTTTCACGGAACTACGCGGGCGGGCCTTCCGGGAAGCAACTTTTCGACCTGCGCACGGTCCTCCTCGAGACGGCGTTTCTCCTCACGAGCAGCTTCACCTTCGGCCTCGCAGTCCTCGCGCGGAACGCCTCCCGGCGAGACTTTCTGTTCATCTCGTTGGGTTTCACCTTCGCCTTGGGCATCGGCTTTCTCGGCCTGGAAATCTCCGAGTTCGCCCGATTCGTGGCCGCGGGCGACGGTCCCGATCGGAGCGCGTTCATCTCGGCATTCTTCGCCCTGGTGGGCACCCACGGCTTGCACGTGACCGTGGGACTCCTCTGGATGGTCGTCCTCGCCTGGCGCATCGCCACGGGCGGGCTCAGCGCCGCCAATCGCACGCGACTCGCCCTCCTGGGCCTCTTTTGGCACTTCCTGGACGTCGTCTGGATTTGCGTCTTCAGCTTCGTCTTCTTGCTGGGGGTATGAGCATGGTCCACGAACAATCCGGCGAGCGCGGGGACGGAGCCGAGAGCGCGAGCCTCGGCTCCTATCTGCTCGGTTTCGCCCTCTCGATCGTCATGACGGCGGTTCCATTCGCCCTTGCCATAGGACAGCGGCTGGAAAGAACCGCACTCGTCATATCGGTGGTCGTCTTCGCCGTGGCGCAGATATTCGTCCAGCTGTTCTTCTTTCTGCATTTGAACAGTTCGGGGAAGTGGAATCGCGCCGCTCTCGCCTACACCGCTCTCCTCGTTTTCATTCTGGTCGGGGGCTCGGTCTGGATCATGTATCACCTCAACTACAATATGATGGAGAGATAGTTCGCCTCCAACGCGGAAAGTCGAAACGCCGGCTCGACGTCTCGACCGGCCGCCCGCGGGCGATGTGTCGGGGGGAGCTCGACCGTGCTCTCAAGTCCGGTTCCTCGCGGCGGAGTCGAGCAGGTGCAGGATCGCGAGCCGAGGGTGGCGGATAAGCATCCGGGGTCCCGCGTAGCGCATCACCTCGCGGATACGGGCACGCATTTCGGGCTTGTAGCAATGCACCGCGCACTTGGCGCAGGCGGGTTTCCCCTCTCCGAAGCGACACTTCTCCACGCGGCGTAGAGCATAGTCCTTGAGCGCGGAACATTCTTCGCAGAGGCCATCGGCCGCGTGCCGATGGCCGCGGCAATAAAGCGCGATCATCGCCCGGATAGTCTTCGCCTCGCGGTCCAGCCTCATGTTTCCTCCCCGGGATGCGAGCCGGATGTTCATGAGTCCTGGTCGAGAAGGCGTTTCTGTCCTTGCAGACCACGCAGCTTCGTCGCATCCTGCGTCATTTCCAGTGTCCCTCGAAAGTTCCCACGCTCGTCGCGAAGGGCGAGATAGTCGATGACAATGAACTTTCCGGCCATTTGGATCCAGAACCGCGCCGAGTCGCGATTTCCCTTCCTGAAGTCGTCGAGAATCCTTTGAACGATCGCGAGGCTCTTGTCGGGGTGGCAATTGCGCACGTCGCGGCCGATGACGCCGGGACTCCTCGGGAAAATGCGGTCGGGATTGTCCGAGTAGTAAAGCACTTTGTCGTTCTCATCGACCACGCTGATGTCGACGGGCAGCTTTTTCAGGACGAGATTGAGCAGATCGGCCGGGAGAGCGCCGGTGTCGAGGGGAATGGCTTTCGCGCGCTCTTCGGTCGCTCCCGCCGTCGTGGATTTGGCGGGTTCTCGGTCGTAGGCTCCCGGTTTTGCATTCGCGATGAGCTCCGAGAGCTTTGGCGTGTCATGACTCTCCGCGAGAACGAGATCGGCATCGTACAAGGCGCCCGGCTTGGTCCAAGACCAACCGATGGCGTCTTCTCCTTTTCGGACGAGAGCCCATTCCTTCTCGGAGAGTCGGGACAAGGCGTTGGGGATGAGGATTCGCTCTTCCATGAAGAACATCCGACGCATCATGCCGGCGAGTTTACGGACCTCCGTCCTGAAGCGCCTGGCATCGCCGGAATTGCCCTCGAGAATGGCGCTCGTGGCTTTCAATTGGGCGCGGATTTCGTCATCTTTGCCCCACATCACCTTGGAAGGACCCGTGAATCCCGCCTTCTCGAGCCAGGGGAAAAGCTGGTTTTCCTTGCGCTGGTAATGAATCACGAGAGCTGAAAGATCGTTCAGGGCTTCGCGTGCGCCGGCCGCATCGCTCGTTCCCCACGCATAGGCCCGAGCTTTGGAGAGCAGGTTCTGTATCCGCCGTCGCGCCTCACGATTCTCGGCGAGCATCGTATGGACAGGGTGCCCCGGCATATTGGCCTCACGCCGTCCTTTCTTGCCGGAATCTATCATAGACGACTTAAACACGTCGACGTGGACTTCGCAGAGACGCTGGATCTCTTCGACGGGCAAACCCTCGTCGACGAGGGATTGTTCCATGGCTCCGATCTCCTGGGCCGAAACTCCTTCGATCAATCTGGAGAAATCCCTCTTGACCTCCGCGACTTTCTCGCCCCGATGGAGCCTGGCTATTATGAGCTTGAGTTTGGCCTGCTTGCCCCTGCCGACTTCGGCGATTTCGTTCATGGACACCTCCTTCGCACGCTTCCAAGATGCCGTACGTGGAGACAAGGCGTAGTATCGTTCGTTACAGTTCTATGGAAAAGGCCTGGGACCGAGGGGCCGGACCGAATGCGGCCCTTCTGTTCCCGCTTTGTCGACGGTGAATCGGCCATTTCCGTAACAAAGGCACTGGTTCGGTGCCGGCCCATTCAGTACCTTCTTACCGTTTCGAGAAGGAGAGTATGGATGATCGACGAGAAGAAGGTGCTCGAAGCCCTGGGAACAATCATCGACCCCGATTTCCGAAGGGATATCGTCAGTCTCGGCTTCGTGAAGAACATGAAAATCGGCGGCGATCATGTCGCCTTTGACATAGAACTCACGACGCCGGCCTGCCCGGTCAAGGTGGAATTTCAACAACGGGCCGAAAATGCCGTAAGAGCGGTACCCGGCGTCAAGAGCGTCAATGCGAACATGACCGCCAAGCCCAGGAAGGCGGCCAACGCGGACAGGACGCCGGGCCTGGCCAAGGTTAAGACCATCATCGCCGTGGCCTCCGCGAAGGGCGGGGTCGGCAAGTCGACGGTCGCCGCCAACATCGCGCGCGAGCTCTCGCGCCGCGGTTTCGCGACCGGACTCCTGGACGCGGACATCTTCGGCCCCTCGATCCCGACCCTCTTCGACGTCCACCGGCCAAGGCTTTACCAGGACGAGGAAAACCTCATCGTCCCCCTCGAAGTCCCGAGCCTGGGGGCCGACGGCTCCCAGGCTCGAGGCCTCAAACTCATGTCCTTCGGCTTCCTCTTGCCGGAAGGGCCGGCCATCCTCCGCGGCCCCCTCGTATCGCAGTATATTCAGCAGCTGCTCGGCCAAGTGAAGTGGGGCGAACTCGAGTACCTTATCGTCGACATGCCGCCGGGCACGGGGGATGTCCAGCTCACGATCACCCAGACCATCAGGCTGTCTGGGGCCGTCATCGTCACCACGCGCCAGGCTCTATCCCTCGTGGACGTGGAGCGCGGCATAGAAATGTTCGAAAAGGTGAAGGTGCCCATGCTCGGCATCGTCGAGAACATGTCCTATTTCATCTGCGACAACTGCAACAAGAAGCACTACCTTTTCGGACCCGGCGGTGACTTCGAGTCCGGCGGACCCATGGGCCTCACCGAGAAATACGGCCTCGAGACTCTCGTGCAAATACCGATCAACCAGGACATCGTCTCCGGCCTCAACAAGCCGGCGTCGAACCCCTTCGTCACCGAGCTCGTCGACAACATGATTCGCGCCGAGGGCAAGAAAAGCATCGAAGAAGTGGCCTTGCCCACCGTAGTCAACGGCCCGGCCGGTCTGTCCGTGACGTGGCCCGACGGCACGAAGGGCTTCGTGAACCATCGCGACCTGCGCGCAGACTGCCACTGCGCCAACTGCGTGGACGAGCATACGGGCGAACGCATCCTCAAGAAAGAAGACCTCCCCGACGACATCGCCGCCGTCGAGGTCGAACCGCTGGGCAACTACGCTTTGCGCATCGCGTGGAGCGATGGCCACAACACGGGCATCTACCCCTGGGCGCAGATCAAGAGGTGGGCGAGCGAGCGTTCTTGAACTTGCCGTTTTCAAGTTTGGCTCAAAATCGTAACACATGTGCCGATTGTCCTGTCCAAGTTTCGCTATCCTTTGCTCGACGACAGGAGGCACATGGTGAGCAAAGCGATAGCCGAACTCGAAAACGATCACGAAGCGATCGTCTTCGCCCTCGGCATTCTCGATAAGATGGCCGAGATCGCGAGGTCGGACGGGCCCTTCGACCCGGCCGAGGCACGTGTCCTGGTCGGGTTCCTCAAGGAATTCGCGGACACCTGCCATCACGGGAAAGAGGAAGGCATCCTTTTCCCGATGATGGAAAAAGCGGGAATGCCCAGGGAAGGCGGTCCGATCGGCGTCATGCTCCAGGAACACGACATCGGCCGGGGCCTTTGGAAGCGCATGGGGGCGGCCCTCGGAACCGAGGGCGACAGGGCCGATTTCGCGGCGGCGGCGAAGGAGTACTCGACTTTTTTAAGGCGCCATATCGAGAAGGAAAACACGTTGCTCTTTCCAATGGCCGAGCGACTGCTCGACGACACGAATCTCGAAGCCGTCCTGGCGGGCTTCCAGGAACACGAAGCCAAGGTCATGGGTCGGGGGCGCCATGAGGAATTGCACGCGATGCTCGCCGACTTCGGGGGGAAATACCCGAGCGCTTGACTGGGAGATATGTGGCGCGCCTACATCCCGATCAACGCCACGCCCGCGATGGCAAGCCCCAACCCGGCGACGCGGGCCGGCGGGATTTTCTGCTTCAGGAATACCCTCGCGAGCACGACTGTCGGAGCGGGAAAGAGCGATGATACCACCGAAACGATCGAGAGCAGGCCGATCCGCGACGCGAGGAGAAAAAGTATGTTGGCACCCATGTCGGAAAGACCGGCGGCAATCGCCGGCATCCGAGTTCCCCGCGCGAGGCTGAGCGACCTTCGCGAAACCGCAATGAGCGCGAGAAGCACAACGAGCGAAGCCGACTTTGCGATAAAGGCCGGCCAAATCCCCGTTCCGTGCCCCGTCCGCGAAAGTGCAACGAAGAAGGCTCCGAAACCGAGGCCTGCGACCAAACCGTGAAAGAGTGAGTCGAGCCGACGTGCCCTGTCTCCGGCCCCACTCCTCTCCCAGGAGAGGAGGAGAAGAGCGGGAAAGCAGAGCAGGGCTCCCGCGAGGGCGAAGGCCGAGGGCCGTTCGCCGAGGGCAAGCCCCGTCAGGGCGGGAAGTAGGGCCGAAATGAGGGCCGAAACGGGAGACACGATCGCCACGATCCCGCGCGACAAGCCTCGGTAGAGCATCAGGATGCCGAGGAGTCCCAAAAGCCCAGCCAGGGCCGCCCAGGCCACGTCGGCCATGCCGGGGAAGGGGGCTCCGTCGACGAGGGCGAAAATCAGGGCCATGAGCACTCCGCCGATCTGCGACACCGTGACGACCGTGACGACCGAATTCCTTCTCGTGGCGAAGCCGCCGGAAAAATCGCCGAGGCCGTAGAAAAGGGCCGACAAAAGTGACAGGACGATGGGCATTTCGTTTTGTACCACGCGGCGGGGATCGCCCGCTATCTGCGGTTGAACCAGAGCCCCGAGAAGATGAGGACAAGGCCGAGGACGAAGCGGAGCGAAAGGGTCTCACCCGCGAAAAGGGCGCCGAGCAACACCGTCAGGCCGGTCTCCAGGAAAAAGGTGACGGAGCCCTTCGAGGCGCTCACGCTGCGGTAGCCCCGGGCCATCAGGGCCTGGGCGACAAAGGCTCCGACGCCGACGCCGATGAGAAACAAGAGGGGCCAGAGCCCGGGAAAGCTTGCGGGCTCCGGAGCGATGAAAAGGACCGGCAGGCCGAAGACGGCAGGCGAAAGATAGAGGAGGAAGGGATCAACGCCCCTCGTCGAAGCGCGGCGGACATAGTTCACCGCGATGCCGGCAAAGAGAGAGGAGGCGATAGCGACGATATCGCCGGCGAGATTGGCGCCGCTTCCGTCGCGTACCACGAGGACCGCTCCCGCGACGCAGAGGGCCAGGCTGCCCCAGACTCGCCTGCCTGGCTTTTCGCCGAAGAAGAGAGCGCCGAAAATGGTGACGAAGACCGGATAAGTATTGGCGAGGAGGACGGCCCGGCCCGGGCTCGTCATGGTGATGGCGACATAGCTCGCGATCATGGAAAAGGCGCCGAAAAGACCACGAAGAAGCAGATCGGGGACCGTCGCCCTGTCGACCCTCCGCTTGCGTGCGAGCACGGCGACGGTGGCGAGCACGACGCCGATAGCGAAACGCGAGCCCGAGACGAATAGCCCCGAGAATCCATTGCCGGCAAGTTTGACGAAGAGGTTGGTGAAGGCGAAGATGAAGGCGGCCGCGTAAAGGGCGAGCTGTCCTTCCTGCGGACGCGTCTTTTCCATGGATGACGACAGTATGCCGGGCCTACCCCGAGCCGCAAGACCTTCGGGACCTACAAGCGCCGATGGCGCACCGGGATCGTAGCCCGGCCGATCGGCCGTGGTCCGAGACGGCCATCCTGGCGATATTCGAAGGTGTCGGCGGGTACCATGTGCCGTGACCGGCAAAGGAGTTTCCATGGATTCCAGTCTTTCCGGGTATTCGACCGCGCTGGCCGCCCTCGCGGCGACGGCGGCGGCAAAAGTATTTCACGTTCCTTCTTCCGCAGGGGGAAGGAGCGCCCTCAGTTTCGACGGAAAAAGGATTCTCGTCCCCGCCATCGAGGCGGAACAAGGCGAGGAAGTTCCGGTTATCGGGCCGGGCGGAAAGGATCTGAGTTCCAAAGTCGTAGGCTTCGATCCCTCGCGGGGCCTGGCCGTTCTGGAACTCGGTGAAAGCCTTCCCGCGACGGCCTGGACTCCTGCATCCGCCATGCCGGCCCTGGGCTCCCTCGTCCTTTCGGTCGCATATCCATCGGGGGACGGTCCCGAGGCTCGCCTCGACCTCGTTCGTATCGCCCATGGTGCCCCCTCGGAAGATGATGCCTATGTTCAGGTGGACGGCTCCTCGTTTCCCGGCTTTTCCGGAGGGGCGATCGTCGGCACCGACGGATCGTTGGTCGGCGTCATCGCCATCGACAGGACGGGCAACAGGGGTTGGGCCTTGCCGGCGCTCCGAGCCAAGGCCCTGGTCGACGATATTGTCGCCAAGGGCTTCCCCTCGCGGGCTTGGCTTGGCATTTCGACCATGCCCGTCGACATTCCCGCGTCCCTGGGCAAGGCGGCGGGAAGTGCCGCTTCGGGACTCCTGGTCGCGGCCCTCGAGGCAAGCGGCCCGGCGGCCGCCGCGGGGGTCCTTCCAGGGGACATACTTCTCTCCGTGGGCGGAACGGCGGTGGGTAGCCCCGGAGCCCTTCGCGAGGCGATCGGAAAGTTGGCCGTCGGGGCGGCGGCCACCCTGGCGGTCCTCCGCGGGGGCTCCCACATGGAAATCGCGGTCAAGCCGGTCCAACGGCCCGAAGAGGGGGAAGCGGAAGCCGGCCACCGGGGAGGCTGGCATCGCCATTGGCCTTCGGCCCATCACGGGCACCACGGGCATGGCCATGGCGGGGAGGGTTGCGGCTGCGGAGGCGAGGATTGCGACTGCTCCGCGGACCGCTGAAACTCAGGATAGACGCGGAAGGCCCCGAGGCCGCGGAGCTCGCGGCCAGGGTCTCCCGCTATGGTGTCGTCCTCGTGGGGATGGACGAGGGGGCCGACCTCGTCGGCAAAGTCCCGTCTTCGAGGCGCATTGCCGGGACGGATGATCGTCACGCGCCCTTAAGCGCGCGGGAACTCGAGGTGCTCGGAGCCCTCGTCGAGGGAAGGTCCAACGCCGAGATCGCCGCCTCGCTCGGTATCGGGCTCCGGACGGTGCGCTTTCATCTGGAGGGAGTCTATTCGAAACTTGGCGCAAGCCGACGGGGCGAGGCTGTCCGCGAAGGAATTCGCCTGGGCCTCGTCCGCTTCAGAGCCTGACGCCACGGCGGAAGGCCAAGGCCTGACGCCACGGCGGAAGGCCAAGGCCTGACGCCACGGCGGAAGGCCAAGGCCTGACGGAAGGTTCGGCATCGGGCTACAGTTTCGCCCATGATCCTCTCCGCCAGCCGGCGATGCGACCTTCCCGCCTTTGGCTTCGAGTACTTTCTGCGATCCCTGGATGAGGGCTTCGTCGAGGTCCGCAACCCTTTCAACGCAGCGTCGGTCAGGCGCGTTTCCTTGGCTCCCGCGGACCTCGACTGCATCGTGTTCTGGACCCGCGATCCGCGCCGGCTCCTCGCCGGTTTGGACCGGCTCCGTGAACTGCGCGATCGCTTTTTCGCTCATGTCACCGTGACAGGCTACCCGCGTGAACTCGAGCCGGGTGTCGCGGCGACGGACTGGGCGATCGGAGCAGTACGCGATCTGGCCTCGAGAATCGGGAAGGAGCGCATAGTTTGGCGCTACGATCCGGTCGTGCTCGCCGGCTCCCTCGACCGGGCATTCCATCTCGCCAATTTTACGCGGCTGGCCGACAGGCTTGCAGGCTCGGTGTCGCGCGTCGTAGTCAGTCTACTCGACGAATACACCCCGACGCGCGGGCGCTTGGAGCGCGCCGGTTTCGGCCCGGTCCGTTTCGGCAGCCGGCGCGACGACCGGACTGCGGCGCACGGCCCGCGCCGAGAAACGGCAGGAACTGACGGACTCGCCGGACTTGCGGCAAAGTCGGCGCCACCGCCGATTCCGGCCGAACCGTGGCCGGGACTTCTCGCCGGTCTCGGCTCGGTCGCCGCCGCTTTCGGGCTGCCCATAGGCGCCTGCGCCGAGCCCTTCGACCTCGCGCCCTTCGGAATCGATTCCGCACCGTGCATAGATGGATCGGAACTCGGTCGGCTCTTCGGCTTCGCCGCACCGACAGCCCGCGACTCCGGTCAGAGACCGGCATGCCGCTGCTCGCCCAGCGTCGATATCGGGGCGTACGGCCCCTGTCCCGCGGGCTGCGTCTATTGCTACGCGAGAAGGTGAACGACCGAAATCCCTGCATGTCGGTCCGGTGCGGGACCAAGGCTCATCGAGCCGAAAGCACAGCGCGGTTCTTCCCGCCGCGCTTGGCCTCGTAGAGGGCCGCGTCGGCGGCTTCGATCAGCGCTTCGAACGACGAGCTTTCCTCGCGGGAGGGCACCAGGGAGGCGACGCCTATGCTGAGGGTCACTATGTCGGCTGTCGCGGAACCGACATGAGGGATTCTCATGTCAGCGATCCTCTCGACAGATGTCCGGGCTATGGCAAGCGCGGACTCGCCGTCGGTTTCCGGCAGGATGAGGACGAATTCTTCTCCGCCGTAGCGCGCCGCGAAATCGGCCGGCCTCCGTGCCGCCGCGGAGAGCACCGCCGCGATTCGCACGAGGACCTCGTCGCCCGCCGGATGCCCGTAGGTGTCGTTGTAGGCCTTGAAGGAATCGATATCCCCCATGAGGAGGGAGATGCGGTGGCCGACGCGTTGGGCAGCCTTCCACTGCATCGCGAGAAAGTCGTCGAAGGCTCGACGATTCGCGATGCCCGTCAGCCCATCGAGCAGTGCGAGCCTGGAAAGCTCCGCGTTCGCCCTGGCGAGGTCGGCCTCGGCGCGCTTGGACTCGACGATGCCCCAGAGCCGGTTCGCGAAAAGGAGAAGCTGGCGCAGATCCGAGGCGTCGTAGGGCGTCTCCTTGTTCGCGACGCCGCTCACGGCCACGACGGTGCCGTCCTTGAGCACCGGGACGCCCATGTGCCTCGAAAGCGGATGATGGCCTTGCGGAAGACCGCGCCTCGATGGCTCGTTCGGGTAGTCATTGTGGATAACGGGTTTCTTGAAGCGCAGGGTGTCGGCCCAGATTCCGGCGCTGTCCAGCGAATAATCCATGTAGTGCACCGCCTCGCAGACTTCGCGCGAGCCTGTCGACCAGACGTACGAGAGAAAACCGTCTCCCGTCCCGTTCACGAAATGGATGTAGCCTATCTTGCTGCCCGTGAGCCGCACGCATTCGTCGATCGCGTAATGCGTAAGTTCGCTCTCCGAGGAATCGCGCATCTCGCTGAGCTTAAGGAGGGCGTCGAGCCTTTCTTCGTTGAACCTGAAGGCCTCTTCGGTCCGCCGGCGATCCTCCGCCTCCGCGGCCAGCCGCCCTTCGAGGTCGGCGATCCTCGAGCGCAATCGCTTCTCGGTCGGGCGGGAGAAAAGCCCGAATATCCCGCGGGCGGCACCAAAGACGTTCCATTCTTTCTTCCCGTCCATACCCGACACGCTCCCCCGCAACCGGATCGTCATGCTTCGAATATACCCAAAGCGATCGGGTCCGCAATCCGCGCGAATGTTGGACATCGCGCATTCCCCCAAGGAAACTGACCCTGGCCCAATACCGCGCCCGCCAGTATCCTTGGTTTCGTGAATTCCCTGGAACTATCCTTCGCCCCATCGATGCGCTCGGTGGACCGATCGGAATGGGACGGGCTTTCCTCGCGCTACGATTCGCCCTTCCTGCGGTGGGGTTTCCTCGCCCTCCTCGAGGAATCGGGCTCGATCGTGCCGGAACGCGGTTGGACGCCCCTTCACCTTCTGCTGCGCCGCGACGGTATCCTCATCGCGGCCGCTCCGCTCTACGCGAAGACATCGTCGGCGGGAGAATTCGTCTGGGACTGGGAATTCGCGCAGGCCGCCGAGGCGAACGGCATCGCCTGGTATCCCAAGCTCGTCGGCATGATCCCGGCGACGCCATCCCCCGCTTGGCGGATACTCGTGCGCGAGGGAGAGGATGAGGGGCCCCTCGTCGCGACGATCGTCGATGCCTTGGTGGAGACGGCGCGATCGAACGGTTTCGGCGGCTTCCATGCGCTCTGGCCGGCGCCGGAAATGGCGGCCCTGCTTCGAATGCGCAGGTCATCGGCCACTTCGCCCGGAGGCTTGTCCGACGGCGTGGCGCAGGTCGTGGCGGGCGCAGCACCCCTCGTCGCATGGCAGCACCAGTCCTTCATCTGGAACGACGAAGGTTTCGGCGACTTCTCGGGCTATCTCGACTCCTTTTCGAAGAACATGCGCCGCAATGTGCTCCGCGAGCGCAACGGCCTCGACGCGCGGCGGGTCCAGCGAAGGATGCTCGGGGCCGAGGAGGCCGTCTCGATTCCCGGCCTCCTCGAGCGCATGGCCGACTTCTACGAATCAACGAACGATCGCTTCGGACCCTGGGCTGCCCGTTGGTTGGAGCGGGATTTTTTTCGCCGTCTTCCGGAGTTCGCGCCCGAGGGCTGGATGGTCGGCGCCGCCTTCGATGAGTCAGAGGGAAAGGAGCCGATTGCGCTCTCCTTTCTGATGCGGGGCAAGAGAACGATCTGGGGGCGCTACTGGGGCTCGGCGCGTTTCGAAGCCGGCCTCCACTTCGAACTCTGCTACTACCTTCCGATAGAGTGGGCCCTGGGCGCCGGCGTTTCGAGCTTCGATCCGGGCATGGGAAGCGAGCACAAGGCTCGCCGGGGCTTCCGCTCGGTTCTCGCGCCATCGTTCCACGCCATAACGGATCCACGCATGTCGCGAGCTTTCGCTCGCGCCATCGCCGACGCGAACCGCGCCGAGGCTCGAATGGCGGAGGCGCTCAACGAAGATTTGCCATTCAAGGAAGAGCGGCGAGAAAGACGATGAAATGCCGGTCGCACAGGGCACTCGTCCGGACTTCCGACGGGCCATGCCGGCTAGGGTGTCGCCCCCGGCCCCAAGACACGATAGGCGCCCTGCACGATCTCGAAACCGAGGGGGAAATCTTCGGGCTCGAGCCTCGTCACTTCGCCATCCGCCTGGAACAGCAGAGGACCGGGATATTCCACGACGAGGCGGTCCGCCGAGAAGAGTTGCACGTCACGGAATCTCGCGTGCTGCCCCGCGCTGATGGGTCCCTTGATCTTGAAATTGCCGAGAAGTGACATCCTGGGAATGAAACAGACATTCTCCTGACCGGGAAGAATCTTCTTGTTCGAACCGTAATGGCGGCTCCCCGAAGCCCCGACGGCGAGAAGCAAGCAGTCGCCCTCTACGATTCGTTCGCCCGAGGCGTCCAGCCAGGACCGGATCGTCGTCGGCTTGGAGGGCCAGGCCAGGTTGTAGGTGGCCGCTGCGACGTCCACCATGATTTTGTACGAATCACCCGGAAAGCGCGACTTGAGGCGGTTCGTCATCATGGCGATAAAAGCGTCGGCCCCGACGCTCGCGATGTTGAACGACCACATCGGCGACTTGCCACCCTCGGGATTCGGAACCACGAGGATGGCGGACATCGGTTGGGCGACGCAGGGACCCAGGAGTCTCCCGAGGGCGGTTCCCAGATCGCTTCCCTCGGAGCCATCGTTGCCCGTGCCGAGAGGGAGGCGGAGCACGAGCCAGCGATCGCGTTCCGCCGCGGGAAGTTCCATCAGAGCCCCCACGACTTCGAGCGCCGTGCCGTCGCCGCCGGCTGTCATGAGAATCCGAAGCGCGGGCGAATAGCCCCCGGCCTTCGCCTCGGCGAAGATGCCCCTCGCCAATGCGGTCGCGTGGCCCGCGCCTTGGGTCGAATGGAGGCGCACCGAACAGGGGCCCTCGCGCGACGGGAGGGCGCCGGAGAGCACGCCGAGCGTCGCGAGCTCGGCCGAGCGTCGCCTCGCGTAACGCGATCTCGTGAAGCCGCCGGCCGCGGGGTTTGCGACGAGTTCGGCCTGAATGGGCAGACCCGGCGAGACGGGCAATCAGGAAAGAAGATGACGCAGCTCCTCGGCGAGCTCTTCCGGACGCAACATGGGTGCAACTCTATCCGCCGGCGGGCCCCCTGTCCATGCGTGCCGGCTCGCTTCCCGAACGGCCGCGTCGGAGCCGGACGGGAGAGGCCGACGGCGTCCGAATCACCGGGGCCGGAACACGACGGTCATCGAGGTCCCCCGCTCCGCGTCGACATTCAAAGTGCCTTCCAGTTCCTTCGCCACGAGCAGGCGGATCAAAGTCATGCCCATGGTCATCGATGCCTTGGGCAGCTGGGGATCGATGCCGACCCCGTCGTCGGAGACGGTCAGCCGCGCCGTCGATCCGTCGGTTTGAAGGAGGACGCGGATCGTTCCCGAGCGGCCGCCCGGAAAGGCGTATTTCGCCGAATTCGTGAACAGCTCGTTCACGATGAGGCCGAGGGCGATAGCCCGCTTGGTATCCAATTTCAGTGAAGCGGCCACGACGACGAGCCGCACCCGCGTCTGGTCGGCAAAGAAGGCGGAGAATATGGACTTCGCGAGTCCGCCCAGATAATCGCCGAAATCGATCGTCTCGACGCTCTCTGTGAGGTAGAGGCGTTCGTAGATCGCCGACATCGAGTTGATCCGCGATCGCGTATCTTCGAGGACGTCGATCGCCCTCTGCTCGGTGAGCTCGTCCTTCGCGATGGAGAGCAGGCTCGAGACGATGCTCAGGCTGTTCTTCACCCGATGCTGCAGCTCCTGCATCAGGATTTCTTTGTTCCTGACGAGTCGATTGAGATCATCGGAAGCCTGCAGCTCCTCCGTGACATCCCGGAATATCACGGAGGCGCCGATGTAATCGCCGACCTTCTTGCCGAGGGGGGCGGCGTTGACTCGCAGAATGCGCTTCATTCCGTCCGCCCTCACAATGGGCAGCAGGTATTCGGACGATTCTCCGCGCGCACGCTTCGCATTTTCGGCGTCGAGGATCGACCTGCCCTCCCCGTCGAGGAAGGGGAAAAAGGGCCTGCCGAGCAGCTCTCCGGGACCGACGCCCAGGACTCTCTCGCAGGCTGGATTCGCCATTCGGAAAATCTCGTCCGCGTCGACATAGCAGAAGCCTTCGCCGATGGAATTGAGCAGGTCGAAGTAGCGGTTCTTCGTCTCGCCGAGTTCCTCCTCTTGCCGCTTCCTGCCGGTGATGTCGATGACGTGGGAAATGAAAAAGTCGGGGTTCCCCTCGGCGTCCCTCACGAGGGCGATGTTGACGTCGGCCCAAACCGGGTGACCGTCCTCATGGATGTAGCGCTTCCTGAATTGGCGGGTGGATGCCACGCCCGAAAGAAGCATGCTGGAAACATCTTTGCTGGTCTCGCGATCGTCGGCATGGGTCAGGGCGACATAGTCCATCGCGTTCACCTCGGCCATCGTGCGACCCAGCATGTCGCAGAAGGCGTGATTGACCATCCGCAGCCTCCCGTCCAAATCGGTGAGCGAGATTCCGATGGGGGAATTCTCGAAGGCCAGCCTGAATTTCTGTTCGGTTTCGTTGAGATTGTTCTCGAGACTCTTCAGCCCGCTTATGTCTTTCGTGATGGAGATGAGGCAACGATCGCCTTCAATGTCTATGACGTGCGCGGACATGAGCCCCGTGAGAACGCCCCCGTCCTTGCGCCTGAATTGGGCTTCGAGATTGACGACCTCGCCCGCCTCCCGCAGCCCCTCGACGAGACGCTCGCGATCCTCCGATCGGCCCCAGACTCCGAGATCCTCGGGCAGGGCCGACCTCCCGATCACCTCCTCGCGCGTATAGCCGGTCAGATGGGTGAAGCCCCGGTTGACGTCTATGTAAACTCCGTCCGACAGGCGGTTGAGGCTGACCGCATCCGGGCTGAGATGGAAGGCTTTGGAGAATTTCTCCTCCGAAAGCGCGAGCCGTTCGCTGGCTCTGCCCAGCGATTCGAGACTCGCGCGAAGCTCTTCGTTGGCGGCCTCGAAATTCCTGTTGATGCGGTCGATCTTCCGGTGCGCGTCGTAAAGTTTGAGCGCCATTTTGATCGACGCGTCGAGGACCGTGAAGGACGAATTCTTGACGACATATCCATAATTGGTGATCTTCTCGGTCTTTTCGACGATTTCCTTTTCAGTATGCGATGAAAGGAAAAGGATGGGGAAATCGTGCCTGGCCAGGATTTCACGGGCGGCCTGGGTCCCGTCGACGCCTTCCCCGAGGTTGATGTCCATGAGAACGAGATCGATCTCTTCGGCATGCTCGGTCGCGGTCATGATTGCCGCTTCGCCGTTCGAAACGCCGATGATCCTGTAGCCTTCCCTCTCGAGCTGCCGCGTCTCCGAAAGGGCGGTCAGCGGATCGTCTTCCACAAGAAGAATGGTCGTGGGCTCAATCACCCGCCGCCTCCCGATCGAACCGAAAAACCATCACCCACCGCCAGCCAAGCGTAATGGACATGGCTGCGAAAAGGAAGCGCAAAGAACCGGCGACATGGGAAAAGAGCGCGGGCCGTCGCCATTCACACCATGAAAAACAGGCTCGTCCCGCCCACCGCTATGGCCGCCCCCAGTATCTCCAAAGCCGTCGCTTTCTGCCGCATCAAGAAAATGGTCGGAGGAATGATGAGCACCGGGGTAAGGGCCATGAGAGTGCTCGCCGTACCGACGTCGGTATGCTGAAGGGCGAAGAGAGAGAGCGTGACGCCGAGAAAAGGCCCGAACACGGCCCCGATCGCGATCCGCATCGCCAGTCGCCCCTCACGGAGAGGCGCAACGAAGACCTCGGATCTTTTTCTCAATATGAGCGCCTGGAGAGCGAAACCGAGCATCGCGGCCAGAACTCTGATTTGTGTTGCGGGAACCGCGTCGATGTTCGAAAGCCCGAGCTTCGACGTGACGAGACCGAGGGCCTGGAAAACGGTGGACAGGAAGGCGAAAACGTATCCCTTGGCCTGTACCGCTTCGCTTCGTCTGGCCGCGGTTCCCGCGGCGTTCCGAGCAAGGACGAGGATCACGATACCCGCAACCACGACCGCCATGCCGGCAAGTGAACGGAGTTTCATTGATTCCCCGAGTACGATAAATCCGAAGCCCGCGGCGAAGAGGGGAGTCAGGGCCTGGAAAACGACCGTCACCCTCGAACCGACGAGTACATACGCGGTGAGAAGGAAATAGTCCGAGATCACGAAGCCGATCAGGCCGGAAAGGCAGAGAAAGAGCCAAGACCGCGATGGCGCGCCAAGAGGGAGGAGCCCACCTCCGGTCGAGAGCGAGACTATGCCGAGAAGGACAAAGGCAATGGTGACCTTCCAGAAGTTGACCGCGAGGGCTCCCACGCGCTTCGAAGCTCCCTCGAAGGCGATAGCCGAAGCCGTCCAGAAGACCGCCGTACCGAAGGCCGCCAATGCGCCCAAATGTTCCATGGGCGGAGACTCTATCCCGGATGATCTAAGGCTGGCCAGATCGGTTTGACTTCGGCGACGAGGGAGCCTATGTTTTGATTGAGAGGGAACCGAGGTTCCCGGGGAGGCCGCAATGGCAGTCTTGGCAATCGCACGCCAGCTCGCCGCCCTCGGCGATGAAGTGGCCCATGAACTCGTCGCGCTGACCGGATACCGTCTCGTCGACCGTGAATTGCTCGAAAAGCGGCTCGGCGACTTCGGCATCACCGCCGACAAGCGGCGCAAGTACGACGAAAAAAAACCGGGCTTGTGGGCCTCCCTGTCCCAGGAACGGGACGATTATCTCCACTTTCTCAAGACCGCCATCTACGAGGAGGCGGAAAGAGGCGACTGTATCGTCGTCGGGCGGGGGGCCTCCGCTGTCCTCAAGGGATTGCGCAACCTCGTCTCGCTCAGGATCGTCGCCCCGAAGGCCCTCCGGGTGACCCGCGTGATGAAGCAGTTTTCCTGCGACGAGCGGAGGGGTCTCCAACTCCTCGAGCAAAGCGACCATGACAGGTACGGTTTCCAGAAGTACTTCTTTTCCGTCGATTGGACCGACCCGAGCGAGTATTCGATCAGCCTTTCAATGGACGATAAGCTGTCGCCCGCCGACGCGGCCGCGGTCGTCGACGAATATCGCCGCAGGATCGTCGGCCCGGACGCCGAAGCCGAAGGTCGCACGCGACTGGCCGAACTTGTCCTCGGACAGAAGGTCGTCACCGAAATAGTCTATGGCAAGCGGCTGCCCCTTCACTTCCTCGAGACCGATGTCCACGGTACGCGCGTCGTGCTGCACGGTGTTTCGAACACTCAGACCGCGATCGAAGCCGCTGTCGGAGCGGCACGCGCCGTTCCCGGCGTCGGCGAAGTCGAAAGCGCCATCCAGGTGGTGCAGGAATTCACGGTTATGCCTTGACGAATCGTCGCTGCGCGACGATTCGTCCGCCGATTTCGCATGGCGAAATCGGCTGTCCCAACACGGGGTCGCTGCGCGACGATTCGTCCGCCGATTTCGCATGGCGAAATCGGCTGTCCCAACACGGGG
>Ga0187814_10000022_pt1 | contig 32430 bp, 30 predicted proteins | sample NC_S_4_FD_132450 | JGI IMG/M metagenome (GOLD analysis project Ga0187814, IMG submission 132450) | Wetland sediment microbial communities from Neuse River Estuary, North Carolina, USA - ASW-S_4 | ecosystem: Environmental > Aquatic > Freshwater > Wetlands > Sediment | place: USA: North Carolina... | reverse complement strand
GGAAAAAGGAAAAGACGGCCGTCCCGCCCCGTCCGGCACCGGCTTCGGGGGCTTCGTTCGGCGGCGTCTCCCAGGATCTCAGATTGCTTCGTCGTCTTGAGACCGGCGTATGGCGCCCCGGCTCGGGTCCGAGTCAGTCGGGCGGAGGGAACGACTGGTGATCGCTCGCCGCCGACTCGCGAGCTTGCGGTCCGTCTCGGCCGCGGCAGCGCTGCTCCTCGTCGCCTTCTCCCTTTCCGCGACGCCTCTTTCGCTCCGCGTCGAAAGAGGCGATCGGATAGTCGAAGCGGATGTCGAGACATCGGAGGTCTCTCCCTCGGATCTCGTCGTCACCTTCCGCCTGCCGGGTTTCCGCGGCGCCTCTCTCGACGCCATCCGCCTGTCGAAGGGGCTCGATCTCGTCGCGGTCTCCGCCCGCCCCTATGTCCAGGACGACGGGACGGTCGGTTCGGAGATAGTTCTGGAAATATCCCCGAAGTCGGCAGGCCGGGGAGGCGTCGAAGCGCTCCGATTCGTCGGGGAGTCGGGCATCGTGGACATCGCCTCGTTCACGCTGCCTTTCCCGGAGGCGGAATCGCCGACCGATGCCATCGTACCCTGGGTATGGCGGGCCCCGTTGAAAGTCTGGATCTACGAGGCCTTTCCGGTGAATCTCGCCCCCGCCGACGGCCAGGCGCACGATGATTCTGCCTGGCCTTCTTTCGAACTTCCCTCCGGACTTTTTCTCGAAGGACGGGACGGGGCATTTTCGTGGATGGCGACCGCTCTCGAAGTCGGGAGCCTCCGTCTTCCGGAAGCCAGGATCGTCTCGCGCAAAGAAGGAAAGGCGGATGCCCGTCTCCTCGAGGTCGAAGCGCTTCCCCCCGCCGTCGCCGAGAGCAGGGCAGTCGGGGATTTTTCCCTTTCGCTCGAACTTCCCACCGAGGCCGAAACGGGAAGCCCGCTCTCCTTTCGGCTCGTTCTGACCGGCGAGGGCGATCTGCCCTCGCTCCGACTGCCCGAGCCGAGTCTCTCGCTCGGAGGGACGACTATCGCCGCCTCGCTCTTGAATCGCAGGAGGATCGATTCCTTCGGGCCTTCGCCCCGCGGGTACAGGGGGAGCGTGGCCATGGACGTCGTCTTCGTGCCGGACCGGCCGGGCCGCCTCCTCGTCTCCTGCCCGCCCTGGGCCTATCTCGACAGCGAGGGAAAGGTTGTCGATCCCCGGCTCCCGCGCGGGGAGGTCGAAATATCCCCAAGTCGGAATGCGAGCGCCGAAGAAGGGCGGACGGCCGCCCTCGGTCTCATACAGGCGGCATCCGTCGCAAAGGGCGGGAGGCGATTCGGAAATGACGGGGATCTGGTCGCCGAGTCGCTCGCCAATCTGCATGATGGAAGGGTCGCTCCCGCCCTCGCGGAGCTCTACGGGGCTGCGAGGCGGGATTCCCGCTTCCGAAGTCTCGCTTTCGCGGTCGCGGCGAAGCTCGGTATCCCGGTGCCCGATCTCGGATTTCCGATTTCGCCGATTCCGTTTTTCGCGGTTGCGTTTCTTTCCCTTGCGGTTGCCGCCGTCCTTCTGCGCCGCGGGGCGCTGTCGCGCGCCACGAAAGCGCGAGCGGGGGAAACGGAGGCTGACGGATCGCCCGCTCGTCGCGTCGTTCTCGCGCTCTGCCTGGGAGGAGCCATCGCCGGCGCCGTCCTCGGGACCATATCGTCCGTCGACGGATCGACGGCGAGGTGGCTGTGCTGGTCCGACAGCCTTTCCTCGAGGCCAGCCGCCGACGCGGAACACCTGATCCATATCGTCGCCGGCGGCACGGGACGGCTCGTCGGCAGCTCCGGGAACTGGGTGTGTCTCGAATTTCCGGACGGAAGTTCGGGATGGCTGCCCCGTTCCTCCGTATATTCCTACTGAGAAAGCCGCCATGGATTTCGGAGACATACTCGACGAATGGGAACGGTTGTCGGCGCGGCCCGGCGGGCTCGACGAAGCGACCGAGGCGGAGCGCCGTGCGGTCGAAGCTGATGGTCGCGCCCTCGCCGAAAAAGCGCGCGCCGAAAACAAAGCTGTCGCGGGGAGCGACCGTTCCGTCCGCCGAGCGATGGAAACCTGGCTTGACCGTCATGGCGTAGAGGACAAGGACGCGAGGTCGAATGCCGGGACGACCGGGATCGGAGAAGCGAAACGCATCGCCTCTCTCAAGCCCGGCGCCCGTCTCGACCTCCATGGCATGACGGTGGCCGAGGCGCACAGGGCTCTCGATCTTTTCCTGGAGGACGCGGCGAGAAGGGGAATCGAAAAAGTTCTGGTTATCACCGGCAAGGGAAACCATTCCGCCTCCGGCGGAGTACTTTCCAAAGCGGTGAGGGGCTTTCTCGAATCGAACCCCCGGGCCGGGACTTTCGGACATGCAGCTCGCGCGGAGGGCGGCACGGGAGCCCTATGGATCGTCGTGCGGAGGTTTATTTCTCCCGATAGATGATGCGGCCCCGACCCAGATCGTAGGGGGAGAGGGCGACCTTGACCTTGTCACCGGGGACGATGCGGATGTAGTGCTTGCGCATCTTGCCGGAAAGATGGGCGAGGATCACGTGCCCGTTCGGGAGTTCCACTCTGAACATGGTGTTCGGAAGGGACTCCTTGACAATGCCCTCTACCTCGATAGCCTCTTCTTTCGCCACCTACGATCTCCTTTGGGGGTCCGGTCCGCCTCCGGAAGCTCCCAGGGCGGTGTGGCGGAGAGAGATTTGCAGTTCCGGCCCGAGCGAATGGACAGATAGTACGGGGCGAGGAAGGTCGTTGTCAATCGCTCTTGATTTTTCGATTGTGGTGCGGCATAGTGCCGTTTCCGAAAACGCCCCCGACGCGGGGCCGGGCCTGCAGGCCGCGAGGCTGCGGGTTGGCGAACAACGAGCTACGGCGAACGGAGGCCCCTAATGGACAAGAATTTCGTCGATTCGATGCGCGAATTTCTCGTCTCGCAGAAGAAGCAGATCCTGGAGACCCTTGCCGCCACCAACGCCGATTTCCGCGCCATCGTCGAGGAGATGGACCCCAAGGACTTCGCCGATGTCGCGAGCGACGACATCGACCGCAAGATGATCGAGGCTCTCGGTTCGCAGGACATCAAGCGGATCAGGGCCATCGACGCGGCCCTTTCGCGCATCCAACAGGGCAGGTACGGCCTCTGCGTCAAGTGCGGGAAGAGAATCCCGACGGAGCGCCTCAGCGCCCTTCCCTATGCCGTCCTTTGCATCGACTGCCAGAAGGGTGAGGAGAGGCGCAACCGGTAGCCGTTCATAGCTCGTCGACGCCCGACAGCGTCCAATTGCCCTTGGAAAACACGGCCACTTCGCGATAGCCGGCCGCCTTGGCGTGCTCGCGCGCGATTTCGAGACCCGCGCCGAGATGCGACACGTGGTGCGCGTCCGCCGAGACGGTGATGGGCACGCCCAGCTCGCGGAGGCGCTTGAGGATCGGCAGGGAAGGGTGGGGCGATTGCGCCTTGCCGCGGAGAATGGGCCCGAGATTGATTTCGACCACCGCGCCGCTTTCCGCGACGGGGTCGAGCGCCGAGAAGGCCGCGTCGCGATAATCGTCGGAGCCCTCGTCGAACCAGCGACCGCCCGCGTTGTTGCGGACGACGAGGTCCAGGTGCGCGAGAATGTCGAAACCGCCATCCTCGACGGCCTTGGCGAGATTTTCGTAATAGCTGCGATAGACGAGTCTGCCGTCGCCGCCGGCCTTTTCGCGGAAGTTGCGCTCGAATTCCTCGGGCGGGCTGTCGATCGTGAATGCCCCGTCCGGGCCGGGCTCGACGAAGTGGACCGCCCCGATGCGGTAGTCGAGGCCGGCGGAGTCGAAACGGCCGTCGCCCGGTCCCACGACTCCTTCGATCCAATCGATCTCGAGCCCGAGGACGATTTCCATCCGTCCCGACCATGCCGCCTTGAGCCTTCGGATCTCCGCGACGTACGCGGGCAGGTTCTCGGCCTTCATCGTCCAGCCGGTCTCGAAGGGGAGCGGGGCGTGGGACGAGAAGCCGAGCACCGCGTAGCCGGCCGCGCCGGCCGCGTCGGCCATCTCGGCCGCCGTCGACTTGCCGTCGCAGAATTGCGAATGCGTGTGGTAATTCGTGCGCATGGCGGGAATATACTGGTTTCGAAGGGAGGGCGTTAAGGGGCGGCCGTCAGGCCCTGATCGCGCAGCGCGCTCGAAAAGGCTTCGAAGGCTCCGTCGAGGGCGGTGAGCGTCATGACGGCGCCCTGATCGTCACCCTGCTTGCCCGCCGTTTCCGCGTCGCGGGCGGCATCGCCGAGCCTCTGCGCGGAAAGGTTCCAGGCCGCGCCCTTGATCGAATGGGCGAGTTCGCGGAAGGCCGAAAAATCACGGCGCTCCAGCGCCGAGGAGAGCTCCACGAGCTGCGTGCGGACCTTGACCTCGAAGCGTTCGAGAAGGCTCCTTACCGTCGCCTCCTGCCCGAGAAAGGTTTCGAGGACATGGTTCTAGTCGAATACCTCCCTGTCGAACTCCTCCATCGCATCATGGGGCGCCGAGGGGGAGCGCGCCGCCGCGGTCTGCGACGTCCGTGCCGGCGGGAGGCGGTTCGCCGCCGGGCCTTCCTCGGGCCGGGCGTCGGTGGAGGCGGAACCCTCTCTCGGCTCGGGGGCGCGGCCCCCCTCCGAAGGAGGAAGCCACTTCGACAGGACGCCCTCGAGATCGGCCTTCCGGAAGGGCTTGAGAAGGATGTCGTCCATGCCCGCCTCGATGCATTTCTCCCGCTCGCCCTTGAGGGCGGAGGCGGTCACCGCGATGATCGGGCCCTTCCATCCTCCCCGCCTGAGCTCGCGGGTTGCCTCGTAGCCGTCGAGCCGCGGCATGAAGATGTCCATGAGGATGATGTCGTGCGGCCTGCCCCGTTCCGCGCGGCGGAGGGCTTTTTCCACCGCTTCGAGGCCGTCGTGCGCCTCGTCGACGCGGAGGCCGAGGCGGCCGAGGATCACGCCGAAGAGCTCCCGGTTGACGTCGTGGTCCTCGGCGACGAGAACCTCCGCGTCGAAGACATCCTCCTCGACAGGTTCCGCCGTCGCCACGTCGCCGTCTTCGGCCTCGTCGCCGCGTTCCCTTTCGATGGCGTCGAGGAGGGCCTCCGGCTTCACGGGCTTGGAGATGTAGGCCGCGAACCAGCGGAGGAGTTTCATCTTCGCGTCGCCGCCGGTCGTCCCGGCCGGTATCATCAGCACGAGGCGGATGTCGGAGATGGACCGATCGTCGCGTATCTCGCTGGCCAGGCGCCATCCGTCCATCGTCGGCATCGACTGATCCACGAGGCAGACGTCGAAGGCGTCGCCCGCGGCCGCGGCGCCTCGCAGCTCGGCGAGGGCCTCGAGACCCGAGGCCGCCCCCCTCGCGTTCCAGCCGCCCCGCGTCGCGATGCGGATCGCGATGGATCGGGCATCGTCGTTGTCGTCGACCACGAGAAGCTTTCGCGGCTCCAGTTCGAGGAGAGGCAGAGGCGCCTCCTCGGCGAACTCCGGGAGCACGAGGGGGATTTCGAACCAGAACACGGATCCGGAAGGTTCCCGCGGCAGGACTCCGATGTTACCTTCCATGAGTTCGACGAGGTGCCTCGAGATCGCGAGGCCGAGACCCGTTCCGCCCGCCCGGCGCGCGGCGCTCATGTCCGCCTGGTAGAAGGGCGTGAAGAGGCGCTGCCTGAGGTCTTCGGGGATGCCGATGCCCGTGTCGCGCACCTCGAAGCGCAGCCGCTCCGCCCCTCCCTCGACGATTTTCGCGACGAAGAGGCCGACCATCCCGGCATTGGTGAACTTGATCGCGTTCTTGAGGAGATTGATGAGAATCTGTCTGAGCCTCGTGGCGTCGCCGCGGAGCGACGCGGGCACGCCGTCGCCGATGTCCATCACGAGCTCGAGGCCCTTGCGATGGGCGTCGAGCGCGAGGAGGTCGACCGACTGGCCGGCGAGGTCGCGGAGATCGAAATCCGCGGCTTCGAGGCTGAGCTTTCCGGCCTCGATTTTCGAAAAGTCGAGGATGTCGTTGATGAGGGCCAGGAGCACATCGGCGGAAAAGCCGATCTGGGCCGCGTAATCGGCCTGTTCCCCGTCGAGGCCCGTCTCTCCGAGGAGTTCCACGACGCCGAGGACGGTCTGGATGGGCGTCCTGATCTCGTGGCTCATGTTCGCGAGGAAGAGGCTCTTCGTGCGCGTCGCCTTTTCCGCCTCCTCCTTGGCCTCGACCAGGAGTCTCTCCCTGACCACCCGGTCGGTCACGTCGTCGAGAAAGCAAAGGAGAAAGCGGCTCGCGTTGGCGGCTCCCGCCCCTCCCGGCTCGACGACGCTCATCCTGGCCGCGAGCCACCGCCGGGCGCCCGAAGCGTCGACGAAGGGCGTTTCCACGGTGACCTTGTCACGGGCGCCGAGAAAGAGCTCGGCGGCGAAATAGTCGAGCCTGACTCCCTCGCGTTCGCGGACGAGTTCGTACATCGAGCCCTGGAAGGCTTCGGGCTCCATTCCCGACAGGCTCCGGAAGAGCGCCGCGAAGGCCTCGTTCCAGGTCGCGAAGACGCCGCGCCAGTCGACGGCCACGAGGGGGAGCGACGAGTCCACGAAGGCGGCCCGCCACAGGGATTCTGGTGTCGCCATCGTTCCGCCTAGAAATTCGCCTTGAGGATTTCGAGGGTCTTTTTCATGATCTGGTCGGGCTTGAGCGGCTTGACGAGATAGCTCTTCACGCCGGCCTCCATGGTCTTCACCACGGCCTCGCGCTGGGTCACGGCGGAAAGGATGATGACGGGCACGTCGTTGCCCTCGCCCCTGAGCCGCTTGAGCACTTCGAAGCCGTCCATCCCCGGCATCAGAAGGTCGAGGAAGACGAGGTCCCAGTCCCTGGCCCGCGCGTTGTCCATGAATTCGCGTCCGTCGGAGAAGGCGCTCACCGAGGCTTCGATCGCGGAAAACGTCGTCTTGACCAGCTCCTGGATGACGAAGTCGTCGTCCACGACGGCGATGACGAGACCTTCCCCGGCCGATCCGCCGTCGACGAGGGTGTCGGCCGCCGTCGCATCGGCCGTCCGCCGTCCGCCTCCTTCGGCCCGAAAGCGCATCTCGATCGTCTCGCCGCCGCCCGCGGGATCCTGCGCGGAGAGAATCCTTTCCGAGATCAGTTCGGCCGCGCGGTCCTTGTCGTCGACGGAGGGGTCGTAGTCCACGAGGAGGCCGTCCATCGCGAACTGGAGGTTGGACAGCACTTCGATATCGCGGAATTCCGGCCTGCCCTTGACGAACTCCCTCATGAACGTGGAGATGGTGAGGATCTTGACGTGGCGTCCCTTGCCCTGCGCGTGCTCGACGATGACGCGCAGCAGGTGCTCCACGTTGTGCCCGTCGACGAAGGAGAGCTCGATGTCGCTCATCATCACGAGAATGCGCGGGCTGCGAATCTGATAGAGCTCGACGAGTTCGGCGATCTTGAAGCGGAGCAGGTCCGTCTTCTCCCTGTTGATTCCCTTGGCGATCTCGATGAAGACGATGTTGTCGTTCACATGGGCTTCGACGATGCAGGGCGTCTCGTCGACGCGGAGTCTCGTGCCGAGTATTTCGTTGAGGGCCTCGAAAAGGGCGTCGATCTTGAGCGGCTTCATCAGCACCTTCCTGATCCGGAAGGGCACGAGTTCGAGCAGACGGTTCCGGTCGATCTTTTTCGAAGTCAACAGGACGGGTATGTCCGCGGTGTTGGGATTCCTGTTCTTCTCTTCGAGGAGCTCGCGGCTGCTCTTGCGCTTGAGCTCCTGGTCCATCACCAGGAGATCGGGAAGGAAGGTTCTGAGCTTCGAGACGCCGTCGAGGCCGTTGATCGCCGTCTCGACCTCGAAGATTTCTCCGAGGCGGTCTCGGAGATAGCTGCGGAAGAGATCTGAGCCGTCGATGACGAGGATCTTCTGCCGCGCCATATCAGCCCGCGTTCTTCATCGAAAAGGGCTGATGCGTCGATTCGACCGCATCGCGCCAGAGGGAATCCTCCGGGTCGACCTTGGATCGACTCTTCGTCGCGACGCCGATGGGGATGTGGACGAAGCGGCCGTTGACCATGCCGACGATCATCGCCGTCTTGCCGGACATGGCCGCGTGCACCGCGTTGCCTCCGAGTCTCTCGCAATAGACCGAATCGACGGGATTCGCAGGGGCGGAGCGGATCATGTAGCTCGGATCGATGTACTTCAGGGTTATCTCGATGCCTTTCATCTTGAAATGCTCCTCGATGCGTTCCTTGAGGAAGAGTCCGATATCGCCGTAACGACGATTGCCCGAAGCGTCCGCGCCCGAGGCGTCCCCGGTGCTCGAAGCGCCGACGGGCGCCGCCGCGCGGTCGTCCGAAGCCGAGGCGAGATGCTCCTGGCCGGCGCCTTCGGCGACGATGATGACCGCGTGGTGCCTCGTGTTCATCCGTTCCTCGAGCCGGGAGAGGAGGCCGGCCGGACCCTCGAGGTCGAAGGGCACTTCCGGAATCAGCACGAAATTGGCCGCGTGGGCGGCGAGGGCCGTGTGCACGGCGATGAACCCCGAGTCGCGTCCCATCAATTTCACCAGACCGATGCCGTTCATGAACGAATCGGCCTCCGCGTGGGCGCAGCTGACCGCGTCCGCGGCCCTGGCCACGGCCGTCTCGAATCCGAACGACCGGTCGAGCCACAGGAGGTCGTTGTCGATGGTCTTGGGTATTCCTACGATCGAGACCTTGAGTTTCCGCCGCTCGATCTCCTCCGCTATGGCGAGCGCGCCCTTCTGCGTGCCGTCGCCGCCGATGGTGAAGACCATGGCGAGATTGAGCCTCTCGATGGCGTCGACGATCTCGGAAGTGCGCTCCCCGCCGCCGCGCGACGATCCGAGGATGGTTCCGCCCGCCTTGTGTATCTCGTCGACGTTCTCCGGCCCGAGCTCCATGACCTCGAGGTTCCAGTCGGGGAGGAAGCCTCGATAGCCATAGCGAATCCCGGTGATGCGCCTGACACCATAGCGGTACCAAAGGCAGCGGACGGTGGCGCGGATGACGTCGTTGAGACCGGGGCAGAGGCCGCCGCAGGTGACGATGCCGGCATGCACATGGCTCGGATTGAAATAGATCATCCGGCGAGGACCGGCGCGCTCGAAGACGGGGCCGGGCGCCACCACGCCGTCGGCCTCGATCTCGACTTCGTGACGGACGAAATATTTGTCTTCTTCGTAATCCGCGAGCGCGTCGCCGATGGTCCGCGACAACGCGAGGGGACTCTGGATATGCGACTCGCCGAGCGAAGGCACTTTGAAATCTTCGGGAATTGACATGTATGTTCTCCTCTGGAGAGTATAGAGAGCGGAAGGCCGACGCGCAAACGCGGCGGTCATCCGCGCGCCGGTTCCGGCTCATCCTCCCGCGGCGCGGGCCGCCTCGAGATCCGCGGACAGGGTGGCGTCGCCCGGCAGTTTCGCGAGACCTTCGGCGGCGACGGAAGCGGCTTCGGTGTATCGACCGGCGTTGTAGAGGGCCGCGAAGCGGTTGTGCACCGTCGCGACGAAGTTGTGACGGAAATTCTCGGCGGCCCGGAGGAGGGTGGCGTCGCCTCCGGCCTTCGCCGCCCCCGCCTCGGCCAGCGACGCGGCTCCGAGCCAGTCGCCGTCGCGACCGATCCGATCGGCCTCGTTTCCGTAGAGATAGACGTAGAATTCGTCCGCCCTCGCCAGACCGATATCTCCGGCGGACAGGGCTTCGTCGACCAGGGCGAGGGCGGGGGCGAAGCCCATTCGCGGCTGTCCCCCTGCCGCGCCTATGGCGGCGACCAGGGCCCCGTCGGCGGCCGAGGAAGAGATCGCCGAAATGCGCGGGTCCTCGCCCCACCGGGCCTTCGCCTGCGCGGCGATGTCGCGTGCGGACTGCCATTCGCCGCGGCGCATGAGGTCGGCGGCGACATTGTTGACCCTCCCGATGACGAAGTTCCGGCCTTCGGCCCCCGGTTCGAGGGCTTCGTAGGACACGGCCAGGGCCAGAGCCTCCTGCCACCTCCCTTCGCTTTCGAGGAGGGAAGTCCTGTTGGAAAGGATGAGGGAGACGAGGCGTCTGGCGTCGATGGTTTCCCGTCGCGTGTAGTCTCCGGGGGGAACATAGCTGTAGCCCGTCACCTTGCCGAACGCGTCGGTGAATTGCCGTTTCGTGCCGGGGTCGAAACCGTAGGGAGTCGTCGTCTCCACGTCGACCGGTCTGCCGACATCCACCGAGTCGAAGGCGTGGTCCGCGGTCCTCACTCCTTCGCAGGGGATGCCGAGCTCGCGCGCGGCGACGAGATAGACCACCGCCGAGGAGACGCAGTTGAAGAGCCCCTTGTCCAGCACGTCGACGAGGGTGGTGGCCGTCGCGGAATAGGCGCGGAAGGGCCCGCGCTCGTGGAGAAGTTCCAGCATCGTCTCGGCCCTGCCGGCGGCGTCGGGCTTCGCCAGCGCTTCCGCGCGGAGCGGGGCGAGGGCGGACTCGAGGGCGGCCCGCCAGGAGGGCAGATCCCCGTCGGCCACGCCGGAGGCGATGAAGGCGGCGTCCACGAGATCGGCGGCCGCGAGCGGCCCCTTCGCCGCGCCGATGGCCGAGAGCCGCGGGTCGGGATCGGGGACGAGGGACAGCCCCTGCGCCGCCGTCGAGACGGCGAGGAATGCGAAAAGGCAGGCGAAAACGCCCCATCGGAGGGCCGGGAACCGGCGAGTACTTGTCCTGTTCATGGTTGCGACCGTATTTTACAGCTTCGTGCATCCCGCGATAAGCGGACAGCGGAGGAACCATATCTATGCGAATGGAACGCGATCTCATCATCGTCGGCGGAGGGGCCGCCGGCCTCGCCGCGGCCCAATACGGAGCGCGGGCCAATCTCGACACGCTCCTCATCGAGGAGATGGCGCCGGGCGGCCAGGCTCTGCTCATCGACACGCTCGAGAACTATCCCGGCATCTCCGAGCCGGTGAACGGTTACGATTTTTCCGAAAAGATGCGGGCCCAGGCCGAAAGCTTCGGGGCCGAATTCCTCACCGCGTCGGTCTCGTCCATCGCCAAGGAAGGGGGGCGCTTCGTCCTCGAGTCCAACGAGGGCAGATTCGGCGCGCTCGCCGTGATCCTGGCCACGGGGGCCGTGCACAGGCACGCCAACGTGCCGGGCGAGGACGAATTCCAGGGCAAGGGCGTATCCTACTGCGCCACCTGCGACGGTCCCTTCTTCAAGGGCAGACGGATGCTCGTGGTGGGCGGCGGAGATGCGGCCTGCGACGAAGCCATGTTCCTTTCCAAGCTCGCCGAAAAGGTCATCCTGGTCCATCGCAGGGACAGCTTCAGGGCCCAGAAATCGCTGGCCGCGCGAGTGCTCGCGAACCCCAAGATCGAAGTCCGATTCAACACGGTCACCCGCGAAATCAAGGGGGACAAGAAGGTTCAATCGGTCATCCTCGAGGATCTCGCGGCCGGCCGGCGTTACGAGGAGGAAGTCGCGGCGGTCTTCGTCTTCATCGGCTCGGATCCGCGGAGCTCGCTCGCCGGAGAGGCGACGCGGGACGAAGGCGGGTCGCTCATCACCGACGAAAATATGGAGACGAGCGTCAAGGGCCTTTTCGCCGCAGGGGACGTCCGCGTGAGTCCCTTCCGCCAGCTCGTCACCGCCTGTTCCGACGGCGCCATCGCCGCCCACTCGGCGGCCACGCATATCGACGAAGTGCGCGCGATCGCGTGACGGCGCACGCGGTCCGGGGACTTGCCGCCGCGCGCCCTGTCGTCGCACTCTGAAACCAGCATGCGCCGCCGACCCTCGGCCCTCCTGATCGGTCTCGTCGTTTTCGCGCTCATCGTCAGCGGAATGTCGATGGCTCCCTCCTCGACCATCCGCGGCGCCGGAGAAGCGGCCGCGACCACTCTGCTCGGGCCGGCCCTCGCGGCGCGCCGCGCTTCGGCGGGCGTCGAGACGAAGGCGGAGGCCGTCTCGGCCAGACCCCTCTCGGGCGGGGAAATCCTGGGCGCGTCCCTCGATTTCTGGTCGGGCGGCGCGCCGGCGAAGCTCGCCGCGTCGCTCGTCGCCTCCATGTCGCCTCAAGAAGTGCTCGGCCAGGTGTTCCTGCTCGGATATCCCGGCACCGTTCCCCCGCCGCTCCTCTTCGAATGGATCGAAAAACGCGGTCTCGGCGGCGTGAAGATCTTCGGCTGGAACGGCGAAGATACGACGAAGCTCGCGTCGGCGATCGCCGACATGCAGTCGGCGGCGCTCGCGTCGGGCCTCCGCATCCCTCTCCTCGTCGCCACCGACCAGGAGGGCGGCGTCGTGCGCCACGTCAAGGGAGACTCCACCGAGACTCCGGGCAACATGGCCATCGGCGCTTCGGGCAAGCCTTCCGACGCGTACTGGAGCGGATTCTATATCGCCCGGGAACTCGACGCCGTCGGAGTCAACATGAATTTCGCGCCGGCCGTCGATCTGGCGACGAAGCCCGAAAGCGAACTCATCGGGACAAGGGCGTTTTCGGACGATCCCCTCGTCGCGGGAATTCTCGGCTCCGCTTTTTCGGCGGGAACGATGGCAGCGGGCATCATCCCCACGGTGAAGCATTTCCCCGGCCACGGCGACACCGACCTCGATTCGCACGGCGTGACGCCCGTGATCGCCATCGACCGCGGCACGCTCGAATCCAGGGAACTCCTGCCCTTCAAGATGCTCATCGACGAGGGACTCCCCGCCGTCATGAGCGGACACCTTTCTTTCCCGCGCATCGATCCGACCGGGACGCCCGCCTCTCTTTCGAGACGCTTCATGACCGACATCCTGCGCGGCGAACTCGGCTTCAAGGGTGTCGCGGTGACGGACGATCTCAGGATGGGGGGGACGGGGACGGATTACGCGACCGCCTGTCGGGAAGCCCTCGATGCCGGCGACGATCTCCTGATGTCATCCGTGCTCCCCGACTTCGATGACCCGAGTTTTGTCCGGTTGCTGGCGGCCTACGGGTCGGATCCCGGTTTCAGGACTCGGGTTCGCGACGCGGCGACGAAGGTGCTGGCTCTCAAGCTGACCTGGCTCGCGCCGCGCGGCGCGAGCGCCCTCGTTCCTCTTCCCGAAAACCTTGCGAAACGGCTGCCCGACAAGAAGGGAGAAGCCTTCTTTCGCGGCCAGGCGCTGCGATCGGCGACCGCCCTCGATCCCCGATCCCTTCCCTGGCGACCGGTCGGCCGACTCCTCGTGGCAAGCCCCTTGTCCACCTTCTCCGAGGCAGCGGCGGCCCTGTGGCCCTCGTCATCGGGCTTTCGCTTCTCTTGGCGACCCGAATCGCGGGCTATCCCCGCGGAACTCGACGCCTTCGACGTTTCCCTGGCGAAGGCGGACTCGGTCCTCGTCTGCATCCAGGGCGACGCCGGAATGGACTTCGCGTTGCGGGCCCTGGCGCGGGGCAAGGACGTGGCCGTCGTATCGATCCTGTCGCCTTTTCCTCTCGAGCGGGCCCCGGCCGGCCTGGCGGCGGTCGCGGTGTACTCCATGGCGCCGGAATCGATAGCCGCGGCCCTTTCGGCATTGCGGGGAGAAACGAAGGCCGAGGGAAGTTTTCCCTTCTCCCTCGCGGTGAGACGATGAGGGTCTGGCGTCGCGCGGGCAAAGGCGATCTCGCCGCCGCCGAAAGCTTTCTTCGCGCCCGCGAGGCCCGGGCCGCCGGGCTCATCGCCAGGCTGCTCGTGGCCGGGCAGGTCAGAATTCCCTCGGTCGTGGGCCCGTCCGGTCTCTGGATCAGGACGGGGCGGGGGAATTCGGTGGAAGCGGCTGTCCTCGGCCTCGCCGGGGGGCTCTGGTTCGTGCAGCTGCCCGGCGGAACAGACGATGCCGCGGGCCTCGCGGCGGTTCTGGAAGAGGCTTTCCGCAGGCCCGGCTTCGCGGCGTCACGACCGCTGTCGGTCATCGGCCCGGCGTCTTCGGTCGCGGCCTTCGAGACGGCCCTCGGACTTTCCGCCGCCCACGTCGTCGACTACTTCCTCATGGAACGGGGACCGTGGCACCCGTCCGGGACGTCCCCCGCGCCGACGCCTCGGGCGAGTTGCCCGATCGATGTGCGTCGGGCCGGCCCCGGCGATCTCGATGCCCTCCTTCCGCTCCAGAGCGCATACGAAAAGGAGGAGGTGGTCACCCCGCTCAGAGGTTTCGACGTCGACGGCTGCAAGGCTACCCTCGCGCGCAGCCTTTCCGTCGAACTCCTCGTGGTGTCCCGTCTCGCCGGGGGCGGAGCTCCGGTCGGCAAGGCGGGGACGAACGCCAGGGCTTTCACCCTCGACCAGATAGGAGGCGTCTTCGTCGTGCCCGAGCTGCGCGGGAAGGGCATAGCCGCCGAGATGATGGCCCGTCTCCTCGGTCTCACCGCGGGGCAGGGCCGGGGGGCCTCTCTCTTCGTCAAAAGGTCGAACGAGCCGGCCCTCGCTCTCTATCGTGGCCTCGGTTTTTCGATCATCGACGATTTTCGGGCTTCCTACCACCTCTCCCGCTGAGCTCTGTCATGCTTTGAGCTCTGCGGGCCGGCCATCATGGAGACCGGTCATTTCTCCATACTGCCGAGTCCGCGTCCTCGATGTGGAACTCGCCGCGGAAGACATAGGCCGGGCGGGCGGCGACGTAGAGGGATCCGGCTCCGTTGCGACGCGCCCAGAGCGCCCCGTCGCCCGAACGCACGAGGGCGTCGTCGCCGGATCGGCCCAGGAGGTTCGCCGCGCCGAGGGCCATGGCCGCCATGGAGACGCTGTCGACCCGGGCGTCCCGAGGTGTTCCGATCCCGATCTCGCCTTCGGAGACGCTGCGGGTCGGAATGGCCACGGGAGGGATCGCATTGCGCCGCCTGCTTCCGAGCCGGACTTTGAGGGGACCGGCTCCGCCTTCGTGGAAGAAGACGACTCCCTCGATCCCGGCTCCCCTCGCCCCGAGGGCGACGGGGAGCGCGTCGAATGCCTCGCCTTTCGCCTCGATGCGCATGCGCCGCTCCAGGGCCAGCTCGGCGTCCAGGGGCCTTCGGTCGGGCAGGCCCAAGAGGGGGCCCGCCGAGACTCCGAGAAATGAGCCGTCGAGAATGTCGACGAGGATGTCCTCCTCGCCGGATTTGAACCGCAGCGACTCGCCGCCCGCGCCGCCCGAGTCGAGGAGCCACCTCGCCGCGCAGAGTGCCGCGTCGAAGCGGGCCACGCGATTTTCGCCTTCTCGGTCGTAGACATCGAGTCGGAAATCCTTCTCCGAGCGGGCTACGGTCACGAACCTCAGCGCCCCGACTCCGCGTCTGCGATGGAGGACCGAGCGCGCGAGGGACGCGAGATCGCCGCCGGGCCCTGAGTGGACGTCGACGCCGCGATCGTCGGTGCCGACGCCGTCGACTCCTTCGACGAGAAGCAGGTCGGATCCGGCGACCCTTAGCTTTATGAAACGGAGATCCATGGCGTGAGACTACCCTTTCGCCGCCTTCGGGGCTATCATCGCGCCGTGAATGGCGAAATTTGCGGCATCGACGAGGCGGGACGGGGGCCGCTGGCGGGACCGGTCTACGCGGCGGCGGTCGTGCTCCCCGAATCTTTTCCCGTCGAGATTCTCGACGATTCCAAGGCTCTTTCGGCGGCGCGCCGGGAGGCGGCCTTTTTGCGCATCGTCGAGGGCGCCGTCGCATGGTCGGTCGATTGGGCCGGACCGGCGGAGATCGACGAACTCAACATTCTCGGCGCCACCTTCCTCGCCATGCGGAGGGCCCATGCGGCTCTCCTCGCCGATCTCGCATCGATGGGGCGGGGAACTCCGTCCGAGACCCTCGTCGACGGAAACAGACTCCCGTCTCTCATGGGCCGGGCCAGGGCGATCGTCGGGGGAGACGCGATCGTTCCCGCCATCATGGCGGCTTCGATCCTGGCCAAAGTCGCCCGGGATCGAATGATGGAGCGCTTCGACTGGCTCTATCCCGAATACGGCTACGCGCGGCACAAGGGCTATCCGACGAGGGCGCACAGGGCCGTCGTGCTCGAGCGCGGGCCCTCGCCGATCCAGCGGGCGGGATTCCGCGTCCGCGCCTGAGATCGTGCCGGAGGAGATCGGCGCATCGGATGACCGCGGATCACTTCGGACTGTCGTCGTCCGTGGCGGAGGGTTTTCTGCGTACCACGACGCGGCGTTTCTTCGGCGGGCCTGCTTTTGAGCCGTCGCCGGTCCGGGCGGACGGAGCGCCGGGTCGCGGCCTCGGCGGAGCCGCGTCCTTCGGTTCGAAGCTCATTTCGGTCGATACGGTACCCGGTTTTTCCATGTAGCCGAGGGTGGCCTGGAAGGCCTTGAGAAAACCGCGCAAATCATCGCGAAAAATGACGATGGAGCGGCGGTCGAAGGAATCCGCCTCCGTGGGCTTCGATTCCACGATCGAAAGGAAGACGTCTCCCATGCGGTTCTGCTTGACGTTGAAGAAATAGGTCCGTCCTTCGCAGGAAACCTTCGTCGAGAACAGTTCGCCTCGAATACCCATCGTCGCTCCTGAAGCCCGGATTCCATTCGGTCCGCTTTCGCATGACGCTTTCGAAACAGCCGGGCGGCCGCCGGTCGAAAATCCTCGAAACGGGCAGATCGCCAATTTCATCGAACGCCTCGTCGCTCGCAATCCTACAAACACCGAGCGATAAAGTCTATCGGCGCTCCGCCTCCCGCGGGACTCCCTCGCTCGCGTGGATGCCCCACCGCGAAGCGGATGAGACTCGTCATCGCCCCGCGTCAGCCTCGCGGACCATCGCCGTCTGCCACCCGAGGAGCCAATCCTCGTCCACGGCACGGCCTCCTTCGATGTCCGCCATGATCCGGAACACGGGCTCGGTTCCCGATCCGCGCATCCACAGGAAGCCCTTCGGTCGGCCCTCGGCGCCCAGGAGGAGGATGCGGAGGCCGCCGCGCCCGGACGCCGCGAAATCCTCGCCGACTTCCGTCTCCGCCGTGCCCTTCGTCGCGAGGGCCCGCCAGGCCGAGATCCCGAAACGTCGTATCAATTCAGTCTTTCGTTCTTCCCAATCGCGGAGGAAAAGGTCGCGGTAACGCGCCTTGAGTTCCGCATGGTCCCTCTCGGCGATCCGGAGAGCCGCCCTCGGCTCGAAGACGCTCGTCGTCGCGAAGGCGGGCAACGAGGCGATGACGTCGCCCATGTCGAAATCGGGGCGCCAGAGTCCGAGCCGGCCGGACAGGCGAAGCCAGATATGGAATAACCCTTCGGAAGAGGCGATCGTCGGATCGTCGGCGTCGCGCAAGAGAAGGAGCTTGAGGACGGCGCCGAGGGTGGCCAGTGGATCCCGGACCTTCGAGGGACTGGTGATGTTGCCGCCGTTGGATCCTTCGCCGAGGATGCGGACGATGCGTCCCTCCCGCCGCAGCGCGGCCGCGAGCCCGACGACGTTCGCCTCGCCGGTCTCGGCCCGGAACACGCCGACTCCGAAAGCGCGGGCGATCGCCTCCACGCGGAGGCTCGTGGCGTCGTTGACCGCGACCGCCGCCCTTTCGGCCCTGCCGTCCCGGACGAGAAGAGCGAGTTCGGCGAGTACGGAGAGGGCGAAGACTTCCTGCGCTTCGAGAACCTTCGCGAGGCCGGATGTCGCGTCGCGCCAGACGAGATTGCCCCGGTCTCCGTCGCAGTCGGGCACATAGCCGAGAACATAGGCCGTGTCGGCCCTTCCCGCGGCTTGGAGGCGGAGGCGCGCCGGCTCGAGCGAATCGCCCTCGGGCACGATGCGATGCGCGAAACGTCCCGGGCCGTCGTTCGCCGAAGAGAAGCGGAGCCCGATCCCGCCGAGGAAATCGGCGTCGATCGAAAGACAGCGGGCCGATCCGTTGAAATCGGCGAAGACGCCGAGGGGGCGCGCCCGCGCGGCGCCTTCCATCTCGTCCAGAAGGGCGTCCTGCTCTTCGAGACTCTCCCGTCCCGTGACGATTTCCCTGGCGAAGAGGGTGTAGGCGGATACCGCGCGGCGTTTCCATCCGTTGCAGGCGGTGTAGACTGAGGCGACCGTCCTGGGTTCGACTTCGTCGACCAGGGCGAATATGTGCGCCCCGATGTCAGGATCGGCGGCCAGTTCGCGGAAGGAGGCGATGAGGGGCTCGATTTCGGCGGTCGGCAGGACGCCGCCGCCGGTTCCGAATTTCACTCCGTTGTGGGCGGGGGGATTGTGGCTCGCCGAGACGTAGCAGAAGCCCTCCGCCCGCTCCTCGTTTCCCGGCTCGAGCGAACAGGCGCGCCGGGAGTAGGCCATGATCTCGGGCGCAGCCACGACCGAAAGATAACGGACCCGGATCCCGCGGGCCAGGAAGACCCTGGTCATGATGTCAGCCAACGCGGGACCGGTCGGCCTCGAATCGGTGCCGAGGAGGAGGGCGGGTTCCCCGCCGCCGCGGCGCCGGACGATCCAGTCCGCGAAGACGAGGGCCATGGCGCCGGCGAGCACCAGATCGGATGGAGCGACGCGCGGCGACAGGCTGTCCTCGTCCGCGCATTTTTCCGGGTCTCCCGCGGGCGGGTCGGCCCAGGGGGCCCTTTCCGCCGTCGGATCGGGAGCGGCGAAGATCTTGCGCCAGCCGGAGGCCGAAAGTATGAGCCCTTCCGCCGCCCTGCCCACTTCGGCGGGAGAAGGGAGATGTCGCCGTTCGAACGGCACGAGATCGGGATCGCCTATCGGCAGGTTGGTGATCGGATGGAAGATCGTCGACATGGGCCCGACGATAGCACGCGCCGGGAGGACGGGAGAAGGCGTGTCGCCTCAGAGGTCGAGATCGGGCAGGGCGGGGGCCGAGGCCATGGCCGCGGCGTTCTCGGCGCGGATGGCCTCGAAGACCTCCTCGCGGTAGACCTTGACGTTGCGCGGAGCCTCTATGCCGAGTTTGACGATATCGCCGCGCACTTCGACGACCGAAATGACGATGTCGTCGCCGATGACGATCTTCTCGTTGTGTCTGCGCGACAAAATCAACATCAGGCGCCGCCCCTGGCCGCGGCGAGTTCGGCCATGATGTCGTGCCTCACCTGCCAGCGCGAGTCGACGAGGATGGCCTGCATGCCGACGCGCTTCGACCTCGAGATCACGATCGGCCCGAGGAGGTTGGCGGTGATGGGGCTGCCGTCGGCCGGCACGGTGACGATGGAGAAGACGAGGGCGTCGTCGGGACTGGTGACGCCGATGTCCGCGAGGAGTTCGTCGGGAAGATCCAGCGAATAGTCCGAGCGGAACAGGAAGGGGTCGATGAGGGCGAAGGCGAGTTCGGGCAGCTCGGTCGATTGCAGCCAGTAGAAAGGCTTGCGGCTCGCGTCGAGCAGCGCCCACCGGGTGAATTTCACGAAGCCCGGCAGCCCCGCCGGAAAGCTGACGAATTGTCTCTCGTCGATTTCAACCTCGCCGAAGGCCTTGGTCGCGATTCTCATGCCCGGACATCCTCCCCTCGAAGGCGCGCCATATTCCGTATCCTATCTCAGGAAGTCAAGGAGTGTCTGCGGAAAGAGCTTGCCGGCGAACTGGAGCGAGGCCTGGCGGGCGTATTCCATCATCTTGTAGTCGGTGATCGCCTTGGTGACGTCGAGATCCGTCTCGTCGGAGAGCAGTTTCGTCGCGTCGGGAATTTCCTGATTGAGGCGCGAGGAGATGAAGTCGAGGCGCTCGCTCCTCGCGCCGATCTCGGTGACCCGCCGGTTGAGATTCGAGAGGCCGGCGTCTATGCCCGCGAGGGCTGAACCGCCCGTCTCGAGGACGTCGCCGCGGTCGAGGCTGTCGCGGAGCCTCATGACGACATCGAAGAGCGACCCGCCCGAGGTTCGGGCGCTCGGCGCGATATTGTCGGGCACCCTTCCGGTCGGCGCGAGTATGCCCAGTTCGACGAAAGGTGCCATCGGCGGCGCGGCGGGAGCACCCGCGGGAGCGGCCTTACCTCCGGCGGTCGGCGCGGGGGGCAGATCCTCGAGGCGCATCTGATGGGGAACCGTCGCTTCCAGCGACAGGGAAAAGCGGCGCGGATCTATCGACGCGCGCACGGGGGCGCCCGACGCGTTGATCTTGGCGGCCAGGGCCTGCACCGTGTCGCCGGCCCTGATTTCCACCTTGACACCGTCGACGGCTATCGCCCCGTCGCTCGTGGCCTTCCAGTCGCGGGCATCGAAGGTGGAGATCACCTGGCCGCGCTCCGCCCAGAATACTTCCGATCCGGGCTGTCTGAGGGAGATCGTGGCGCCGTCGGCCACCTCCACCTTCGGCCCCTTCCATCCGCCGAGATACTGGACGTCGGTGATCGTCTCCTCCCCCGTCGAATCCGAAGTGCCCTTGACCACCCTGAAGGGCTCGGTCCGCGCGTCCTCGCCGGAGAAAAGATAGGTGCCGTCCGGAGCCTGCGAGTTGCCGATCGAGACCAGCTCCTTGAGCAACTGGTCCACCTCGACGGACATGGCCTTCTGATCGTCCTTGGTGTAGATGCCGTTGGCGCCCTGCACCGCGATCTCGCGGATGCGCTGCATGATGTCGACCGCGTTGCGCGCGTAGCCTTCGGAGAGCCTGATCTGGTCCGAGGCGGTCTTGGCGTTGTCCTCGTACTTCTTCAGCCGTTCGACGACGGAGTCGTAGCGGACCGCCCGCGCCGCGCCGAGGGGATCGTCGCGGAGCTTGTCGATCCGCTGCTGCGTGGCCATCTGGGTCTCGAGGGTCGCCATGTCGCGATCCCTCCGCTGCAGCCAGAATTGCATGTCGTTGATCATCAGATCGGAGCTGACTCGTCTCATCGCTTACACCCCCATGCGGTTGATGATCGTGTCGAGCAACTCGTTCATCGTGCTCATGAATTTCGCGGACGCCGCGTAGCCGTGCTGGAACTTGATCATCTCGGCGAGCTCCTCGTCCATGTTGACGCCGGAGATCGACTGTCTGAGATCGCGGAGGTCCTTCCCTATGCGGTCCTGGGTCTTGGAGGCGGTCTGCGCGCGCTCGCCTTCGAGCCCGACTCTCGCCACCGCGTCGGCGAAATGATCGTCGAAGGTGCGGTCGGTGCCCACCATCACGGCCTTGGTGCGGAGGTCGGCGATCGCCAGGGCGGCGGAACCGTCGCCCTGGGCGGCGGGCTTGCCGTTCTCGCCGAAGCCCGCGGCGATCGTGCCGGGATCGTTCAGGATCGCGCTGTTCACTTCGAGCCAGCCGGAGGGGTGGGAGAGGGGGGCCACCGCGAACGAGTCGGTCGAGACGGCGAGCGAGGTCGCCGCGTCGGCATGACCCCAATCGAAGGCGCCGGCGGGGCCGTTCGTCCTGAGGAGGCCGGCGTAGCCGACGAGAAAATGTCCCGAATCCTCGACATGGCGTATCACGAAGTCAGGTACGGCGACTTCGACGGGAACCGTCGTGCCGGCTGCCGCTGTGCCGGCTCCCGTCGCCGGCGCGGCGGCGAGGGCAAGGGCGGCGGCGGTCGCCGCGGTCGCGGTGGCGCGGAGTTCGAGCCGACCCTGCCGGTCGAGGCGGGCGGTCAGTTCGGCGCCCGAAACGTTGATCCGGTCGACGATGTCCGCGACCGTGTCCGTAGGATGATAGTCGACTTTCACCGGGCCCTGTGCTCCGGGAAGCGTCATCGTCCCTTCGAAACCCACCAGCGCCTGACCGTCGAGACGGTTGCTTCCCGTCATCCGATAGATCATCGTCGAGTCGAATTTGCCGTCGCCCTTGAGGTCGTAGTTGCCCGAGACGTCGTTGACCGAGGGGTATTCGTTGAAGAAATCGACGCCCGTCTTGCCGTTCAGGCCATAACCCGCCCGATGGTTCTCGTTGACGAGGTCGGTGAAGCTGAGGGCGAGCGTGTCCAGGGTCTGGACTTCCTTCTTGACGTCGCCGTCGCGGAGGCCGAGAAGTGCGCCGAGGGAGCCTCCCTTCGCATCGTAGGACATGCCCGTGCCGGCCCATACGGGATGGGCGAAACCTTCGGCGTCGGCCCCCCTCATTTCCAGCGACCTCGCGACGTTTCCCTGCACGAGGACGATGCCTCCGACGTGGACCATGTATTCGTCCGGGTTTCGATTGTCGACGCTGATCGGTACGATATGGCCGAGCTGTTCGGCGAGCAGATCCCTTCGGTCCAGAAGATCGTTCGGATTGTCGCCCAAGGCCTTGGACTGGGCGATCTGATCGTTCAGGCCCGCAATGTCCTTGGTGAGGGAATTCACCTGCTTGACCGTGCCGCGGACATCGCCGTCGAGCACCGATCTCAGTTCGGTGAGCCGCTGGTAGCGGTTTCGCATACCCTCGGCCAGCGCCTGCCCGCGCGAGATCACCGATTGGCGGGCCGACATGTCGTCGGGGCGCTGAGAAAGTTCCTGCCACGAGCCCCAGAATCGGTCCATGAGCGTGCGGACCGACGAGTCGGAAGGTTCGTTCTGGATGTCTTCCAGCGAGAGCAGATACTTGTCGCGAGTGGTCCAGTAACCTTCGGCGCCCGATTCCGAGACGATGCGGCCGTCGAGGAGCTCGTCGCGCATCCGCTCGATGCGTTCGACCGTCACGCCCTGGCCGATCTGGCCGGGCGTGTCCTCCCTGGTCATGTCGGGCGCGAAAAGCGGATCCATGGTGCCGAGCACCACCGTCTGTCGCGAATAGCCGTCGGTCGACGCGTTCGACAGGTTGTGGCCGATGGTGACGAGTCCCTGTGTATGGGCGTCGAGACCCCTCTTGGCGATCTCGATGCCGGTAAAAGTCGATGGCATGCCGGCTCCTCTTTCTTCCAGCGCGGCTACATGGCCGTGTTGAGGAGAATGGCGTCGTGGCCCGGCTCGACGGCCTTGCCCGAACGTCCGTATATCTTCCCTTTCTTTTCGGGAAAGAGTTCGCGAAGGATGTCCCCCAACAGATTTCGGCTCGCGCTCGCGTAATCGCCGATCGCTCCGTTTTCGAGCCTGACGCGCATGGCGGCGACCCGCAGTTTGCGGTGCTGATCGGCGAGCAGAGTGCGGGAAGGTTCGGAGACATGGAACAGCAGGCTGGAAATGCCCTCTCCCGGGGCGCCGAGCTCCCTTCGAAGTTCGGCTTCCGCCTCGTCGCGGCGCGCCTCGAGGCGGCGGGTCTCGGCGAAGCGCTCGTCCAGTCTCCCCATCGCCGATTCCAGGGACGGCCAATCCCTGGCTTCCATCGCCCTCGCGAATTCTTTCTGGACGGCGACACAGGCCTCGAAGGCCGAGATTTCCCCTTCCATCGCGGACAGAAGGTCGGCAAGACGATCGGCGTTCATTTCCGTGCGGTCCTCCGCTTTGAAATATCGGCTCCCTTCCTCCGCGCCTGAGCGAATTCCGCCCCTCGCCAAGGGGGTCGGTGCCGCGCTATAGTCCGGTCACATGTTCAGGTTCATCCGCGAGGCCCTCTGGTCGCTCAAAGGCATACGCGTCTACGCCCTCGTCGGCGAAAGCGGCACCGGAAAGAGCTTCCGCGCCAAGCTGGTCGCGCAGAAGTACGGCATCGAGATGATCATCGACGACGGCCTTCTCATCCGCGGCGATTCCATCATCGCAGGGAAGTCGGCCAAGAAGGAACAGGTCTACATGTCCGCGGTGAAGACCGCCCTTTTCCACGACAAGACGCATCGCGACGAAGTGGCCAGGGCGCTCGACCGGGAACACTTCCGCAAGATCCTCGTGATCGGCACGAGCGACAGGATGGCGCGCAAGATCTGCGAACGTCTTCAAATCCCGCATCCCGGCAAGGTGATCAGGATCGAGGACATCGCCTCGAAGATGGATATCGAAAAGGCCGCGAGATCGCGCAAGATCGAAGGCAAGCATGTCATCCCGGTGCCGGCCCTGGAGATCCGCAGGAACTATCCTTCGATTTTCTACGATTCGATCCGGGTGTTCCTGCGCAGGAATTTCGGCGCCGCCCCCGCGCGAGCGAGATTGTACGAAAAATCCGTCGTCCGCCCCGAATTCGCCAAGCTCGGGCGCGTCGTGATTTCCGAGGCGGCCCTTTCGCAGATGGTCGTGCACTGCGTCGACGAATTCGACGACTCGCTGCGCGTTCGCAAGCTCAACGTGCGATCCGATTCCCAGGGTTATCGCCTGAGTGTCTTCCTCGAGGTTCCATTCGGCGCCAAGATCGCGACGAACGCCCGTGCGCTGCAGGAGTACATCGTCGAGAACCTCGAAAGGTTCACCGGCATTCTCATCGAGGAAGTGTCGATCATCATCGACCGATTCTCGCCCGGACGTTGAGATTGCGGGGGCGCGGCCCGGCGCATCCATTTGACAGCCCCAATACTCCTCCCTACTATTGACTGGATACCGCAGCAGTTTCGGGGGAGCCATGAAGAAAACCTCAGTCGCGATCGCCCTCGCCTTGATCGCCATCCTCGCGGCCGGCGCCCAGGCGACGGGCACCGGCGCCACGACGACACCTCCGGCTACCGCTTCGGGGGCCGCCTCGTCTTCGACGGGTACCGCGTCGTCCGACACGGGATCAGCGACGGGCGCGGCTTCGGGATCCTCCTCTGCGCAGCCGTCCTCGACCGGCGGGACGACCGGGACGACATCGGGCGGCGCGAGCGGAAGTTCGATGGCCCCCACGGCGGCCCCCGTCACGACGACTCCGGCCGCGACGCCGACTCCGGTCGCGACGCCGCAGCCGCTCGAGGGTGCGCATTATATCGTCACATCCGCCCTCGGCCCCACCCACGCCACCCTTCTTCTGGCGCGCCTCGAATCGCTTTTCGAGCTCTACGACAAGACTTTCCGTTTCGACGAAAGCCGCCTGCCCGGCAAGCTCGCGGTGCGGGAATTCGCCACCAAGGCCGATTTCGATTCCTATCTGCTCAAGATCGCGGGGGAGACGAGGGGCGATTTTGTCTATGTCCATTATGCCAATCCCCTCAAGCGCGAGCTTCTGGTCTACGACAAGCCCGAGCCCGATTACAGCGAAAGCCTGGCGCATCAGGCTTTCGTGCAGTTTCTCAAAGCCTACATCCAGGATCCGCCATTATGGCTCCTCGACGGTTTCGCGGTGCTTTTCGAGGATGTGCGCTTCGCCGACGGTTCGGCCGATCCCGTGGCGAGGGAAAACCTCGCCTGGCTTCCCACGGTCAAGGATCTCGTGACCAAGGGAGGACTTCTGCCCCTCGACAGGCTGCTCAATGCCGGTCCGGAGGAGGAAAGGGCGAATATCGACGTCTTCTATCCCGAGGCGTGGGCATTTGTCTCCTTCCTCGTCCACGATGCGACCGGAGATTATTCGCGGCTCCTTTGGGAAACGATCGCGACCCTCGAACCGCAGGGCAGCCTCGACGACAACCAGGCGGCATTCGCCAAGCGCCTCTCCGATTGGTACGGCATGGGTGCCGCTCAGAAAGCCTTCGAAAAGTATGTCGTCGGTCGAAAGACCTATTCGGAGCTGCTCGCGTCCGGTACCGACCTGTATTCCCAAAAGGCCTTCGACAAGGCCGACGCGGCCTTCGTCGAGGCCGATGATCTGGATCCGACCGGCTATGTCGCGCCGTATTACCTGGGCCTCATCGCCTACGCGAAGGGCGACTGGGCCACCGCGGACGGCATGTTCCGCGAAGCCCTCGCCCGCGGCTGCGATCCCGCCACGGCGACCTACGCGATCGGCTTGAACGAGATCGCCCGGGGCCTCGAAAAGGAGGGGGCTGCCGACCTCGCCAAGGCATCGGCCGCCAATCCGGACCGATACAAGGCGAAAGTCGACGACATCCTTTCGAAACTGGGCCAGCCCTGAGCGTAATTTCAACGACATCCTTTCGAGGCGGTGCCAGCCGCGAGGGGAATGTCGACGATCCTTTCCGGCAAAGAAAAACCCGCCGGACGGCGGGTTCTCGGATCGTCTCGAAAGTGCGGGGTCCGGTCGTCGGACTTCGCCCCGTCATTTCTTGATGACGGAAAGTATCCTCTCGAGAACCTTCTTGCGGTCCAGGGGTTTGACGATATAGCTCTTGGCCCCGAGAAGGAGCGACTTTTTGACGACGTCCTCCTTGCCGAGAGCGCTCACCATCACGACACAGGCGTTCTTGTCGAACTCGAGGATCTTTTCGAGGGCGGTGACTCCATCCATCTTGGGCATGGTGATGTCCATCGTAACGAGGTCGATATTGGGACAGAGCTCCTTGTATTTCTCGAAGCCCGCAAGCCCGTCGCCGGCGCTGCCGACCACTTCGAAACCTTCGGAGGTGAGGATCTGCCCGAGCTGTTTGGCGATGAACATCGAATCGTCGACGATGAGCACGCGATAAGGCAAGCCGTCGGACTTGACTCCATCCGGTCGCTTTTCGTTTATATTCGGCATGTCGGACTTGGCGATCATACGCTTCAAGGCTCCTTTTTCCCCGCGCGGACATCCGGGAATCGGACGGACGGCCGCGGTGCTCATTCGGTTATAATCCAAGCGTTTTTGCTTTGCAAGGCCGGAGACCGGACGGACCCGCCGCGAAGGCCCGGCGCGTCCGAAAGCCCGATCAGGCCTCCACTTGACGAGAGTCCTGTCCCCATGCACTATACATCGACCGTCGTAACGGGGAAGCCCGCCCCGACGATTCCGGATCGCCGCGCCAAGGAGTAGCCAAAGTGCCCTGCGGACGTAAAAGAAAGCTCAAGAAGATAGCGACACACAAGCGCAAGAAGAAGAAGAGAAAGAACAGGCACAAGACCAGATAATGCGTCGCGATCTTCGCCGCGATTCTGGTGCGCCATGGATCGCGATGGAAAGGCCGCTTCCCCGGGGAGCGGCCTTTTCTCTTGGCGCCACTTCATCCTTCCGTGTTGTCGGAATGCGCGCGCGAGGCTAGTATTGTATGACGATGCAACAGGATATCGACGTCTATCAGGTGGTGCGGGCCTTCGCCGCGCGCAACAACCTCACGGAAATCGAATATCGTGCCTTTGCGCAGGCGGTGGCGCGACAGGCGAGGCAGGCGAATCAAGCGAATCCCGCTTTCCGCGACCTTGCGATCAATGCGGACGCGGTCCTGGTCCCCCGCCTCTTCGAAATTGCCCAGCAGCATCGCGTCTCCCTCGAGATGACGGGCAACGACATCGGCAAGATCGTCCTTCCGGAACACTACTCGGGCATCTTCCATAGAGAATACGTGCGGATGGACGAGAATCCCGACGTTCCCTTTCCGGACGAGGACGGCCTGAAGACCATCGTCCCCTCCGAATGGATACAGGCGATATCCCTCGAAAGCGATCTCGCGACGGTCGTCGAAGGCGGAGAAGAGAGGTCGGTGCCCTTGTTCCGGCTGATCTTTCCCGACGCGCTCAAGCCCATCGTCATCCCCTCGGCCTTCGTTCCGGCCAAGCTCATCGAGTACGCCGTGCTCAAAGTGCGCCAATATCTCCGACGCGGGGCGAACAAAGATTTTCTTTTCAACAAACTTCTCTATACCTTCGCGACGAAGGAGCAGATCCTCAAAGAAGCGTTCACCCGCGTGCTCACGAAACCCTACGACGCGATCGATGAGCTCAGGAAATCGTCGAGCGACTTCACCTTCTCCTTCTGGGCCTATCTTTCGAGCCATCTCAAGAAGGACCTCGACAAGAAGGCGGACAAGACTCCCGAGGACCTCTCCATCTATCAGGCTTCGGTGATCTGCGAAATCTTCGCGAACTATTATAAAGGAAAGGCGCAACGCATAGTCGACGTCGAGCAGGCTTTCAAGTCCTTGGCGGTCTCGCTGCGCAAGCCCCCCCTCCACTTTTCCATCGACGAGATAAGTCTCTTCAAGGATTCGAAGGGCGCTTCCCTCCTCGGTAAATTCACCAAGGAGGAGCTCGAGGCCTGGCTTCGGGAGGCCACGACCAAGGCCGCCGCCGGCCTCCTCCCGGAGCTATTCATCGTGACGTCGATGAGCGGCATGCGCACCTATATCGCGAAGGACAGGATGCTCGCCCTCGCTATGCGGCTCATCGGAGAGGCCAGGGCGGATCTCCGGAGCCGGATTCTCCACGATTGGAAGCGCCTTCTCGAGGAATTCACGACGATCCAGCCCATGGAAGACGACAAAGCCTGGCGCCGCGAGCTTGGCGGCATGGTCGAGGAGCGCTTCCCCCTCCTCGACGCGCTTCTCAAAGACAGGCTTCTTCCCCTCGTCCATGACGAGGCGGCTTCGAAAGGCGAGGCGCAGCCCGAACTCGATCGTTTCTTCTATCGAGGAGCTCTCGTACCCATCGACGAGCTCCTCGACCTGCCCCGAAAAACGATGATCGCCGACGCCAAAATGCTGCTGCCGTTCTGGTATTCGGTTCCCATCCTTTCCGCCTTGGCTCGCCTTTTTTCCCGGAAACCGAAGGCGAAAAAGAAAACGGCGAAAATTGCGGTCGTGGAGCGCGTCGAGGAAGAGCCTCCGCGGGCCGCGCCACCTCGGGATCGGAAAAAAGAGTTCGCCGCCGCCGCCGCCAAAGTTTCCCGCACTATTGTGCCCGCGGGCGTGACGATCGACAGTTACCTGCTCGAGCTCGAGGGACGATGGAACACCATGCTCAATAGGGACGCCAAGGCCAACCTGACGGAGGACGTGAACAGCCTCGTCCGCGACTACCTTCGCGGCGTGCTTCGGTCCATGAAAGCTGAAAGCTTCACTCCGGAGCGCGTCAAAACCCTCGCATCCAACCTGGCCGATACGCCGAATCTGCTACGAATCAAGAATCATAACGCGCTCGAACTCTATATCCAGCTCTATATGGCACGGGCCTTGCAGCGTTAGTGTTTCAACTGTTGAAAGCAACTTTCAATTTTTGATTTTTGTCCTTGTCAGACTGGTGACTGCTGGTATAATTCATGGAGGAAGGTCTTGGAGGCTGGATATCCTTAGACCTTCCTTGGAGTTTCCGTGCCGACCACAGCCCTCGTCATCAATCCTGGTTCGACCTCGACGAAGATAGCCGTCTACGAAGATGGCGAAGAGCTTTTCAGCGAGAACGTCGTCCACGATGCCGAGGAAATCGCCCGTTTCACCACCATCGCTTCGCAACACGAATTCCGCGAGCGCCATATCAGGGCCGTGCTCGACAGGCGCGGATTTTCGATCGCCAGGCTCTCTGTCGTGATCGGGCGCGGAGGCATGCTGAGGCCGATACCGAGCGGCGTCTATCGTATCGGCGAGACGATGAAGGAAGATCTCGTCAATGCGCGTTTCGGCGAGCATGCGTCGAACCTGGGCGCCCTGATTGCGGACGATTTCGGCGCGGAGGTCGGCATCCCGGCCTTCATCGCCGATCCCGTCATCGTCGACGAATTGGACGATGTGGCCCGAGTGGCAGGGCACCGACTGTTCAGGCGCAAAAGCATTTTCCACGCCCTCAACCAGAAGGCGGTTTCGCGTCGCTGGTGCAGGGAAAACGGCCGGGACTACGAGAGCTCCACCCTCATCGTCGCCCACATGGGCGGTGGGGTGACGGTCGGCCTCCACCGCGACGGTCGGGTGGTGGACGTGAACAATGGCTTGGACGGTGAAGGTCCCTTTTCGCCGGAAAGATCGGGCACCATTCCCGCGGGAGACCTCGTCAAGCTCTGTTTCTCCGGCGCCTACTCCGAGATCGAAATCAAGAAAATGCTCACAGGCAAGGGAGGCATGGTGTCGTTGATGGGGACGAACGATCTCCGCGTCGTCGAAGAGGCGGCGCGCATCGGCGACCCCGAAGGAAACCTCTACTTCCGCGCCTTCGCCTACAACGTGGCGAAGGCGATCGGCGCCCTCGCCGCCGCGGCTTGCGGCAAGATCGACGCGATCATCCTGACCGGCGGCGTAGCCCACAGCGTTTCCATCGTGACACTTTTACAGAATATGTGCAACTTCATCGCCCCAATCGTCGTCTATGCCGGCGAGGGTGAGCTCGAGGCCCTGGCCCTTGCCGCGACCCGTGCCGTCCGGGGCGAATGCGAAATCAAGGAGTATCGATGAAGACGATCGAGGAATTGATCGCCAAGGCGAAGGCGGCGGGTCGTCGGCGGGTCGTCGTGGCCGCGGCACAGGAGCGCTCGGTCCTGGAAGCCGTCCACGCGGCATGGAAACACGGGCTCGCCGAACCCATTCTCGTCGGCGATCTCGCGGCCATCGACAGCCTCGCCGCGGAGCTCGGCATCGACCTTTCGGCCTTCGAACGGCACGAGGCCGCCGACTTCGCGTCGGCCGCCGCGAAGTCGGTCGCGATCCTGCGAAGCGGAGGGGCCGACGTCCTGATGAAAGGCCTCATCGACACGTCCGTCCTCCTCAAGGCCGTGCTCAACAAGGAAACAGGCATCAACTCCGGCAGGCTCACGAGCCACGTCGCCGTGATCGAGTCTCCCCACTACCACAAGCTTTTCGTGATCACCGACGCGGCCATCAACATCGCCCCCGATCTCGACGGCAAGCTCGACATCATCGCCAACGCCGTCATAGCCTCCCGCGCTCTCGGCGTACAAAAGCCCAAAGTCGCCCTTCTCGCCGCCGTCGAAAAGGTGAACGCGGCCAAGATGCCCTGCACAGTCGATGCCGCCATCCTTTCGACGATGAACCGGCGCGGCCAGATCAAGGACTGCCTGGTCGACGGCCCCCTGGCTCTCGACAACGCCGTCAGCGCCGAGAGCGCGAGGATCAAGAAGATCGATTCGCCGGTCGCCGGCGACGCCGACATTCTGGTCGTCCCCGACATCGAGGCCGGCAACATACTTTACAAGAGCCTGATGGACCTCGGAGGCGCCAAGGGCGCGGCCGTGGTCATGGGCGCCGCAAAACCCATAGTACTCACCAGCCGCGCCGATCCCGCGGAAACCAAGCTCGCGTCCATCGCCCTCGCGGCCCTGGCCAGCTGATCTGAGAAGGAGAAGGCCCATGGCATTCAAGGGAAGAGTCGAGATCGACAGAGAGCGCTGCAAAGGCTGCCTCCTCTGCCTAAGGTCCTGTCCGACGGACGTCCTCGCCGTTTCGGAAGAGCCCAACTCCTGGGGCTATTACCCGGTGATGGAGGCGGCCGAGGAGAAATGCATCGCCTGCGGCAACTGTTACCTGGTCTGTCCGGATGTCGCTATCACCGTCTACCGCATCGATGGAGGAAGCAATGCCTGAGAAGATCCTCATGAAGGGCAACGAAGCCATAGCGGAAGGAGCCCTCCGGGCCGGCTGTTCCGCGTATTTCGGCTACCCGATCACGCCCCAGAGCGAAATCCCCGCCTACATGGCCAAGAACATGATTCCCCGCCACCTGATCTTCGTGCAGGCGGAAAGCGAAGTCGCCGCGATCAACATGGTGTACGGTGCGGCCTCCGCCGGCGCCCGCGCCATGACGAGCTCCTCGAGTCCCGGCGTCTCGCTCAAGCAGGAAGGGATTTCCTACCTCTGCGGCGCCGATCTTCCCTGTGTCGTCGTGAACGTCCAGCGCTCCGGCCCCGGTCTCGGCGGAATATCTCCGGGCCAGGGAGACTATTTCCAGGCGACGCGCGGCGGCGGCCACGGCGACTATTTCCACATTGTCCTGGCCCCGAAAGACGTCCAGGAGTGCGCCGACCTCACCTACGAGGCCTTCGATCTCGCGGACAAATGGCGCATGCCGGTGATGATCCTCGCCGACGGCCTCATAGGCCAGATGATGGAGGGCGTCACGCTTCCCGAGCCTCGCGACCCCGCGAGCCTTCCGCCCAAGCCCTGGGCGGTCGGCCACCAGGGCGCGACGGGCAGGGCTTACAACCATGTCACGTCCATCAACCTCGTCCCGGACGAGCTCGAGGCTTCGGTCAGGACGCGCTACGAGCGCTACGCCGCGATCGCCGATTCGGAGACGAGGTCGGTCGCCACCAATTGCGACAAGGCCGATCTCGTACTCGTCGGATACGGCACTTCCAGCCGCGTCGCCCAGGGCGCCGTGGACCTCGCCCGCGCCGAGGGCATCCAATTGGGACTCTTCCGGCCCAAGACGCTCTGGCCCTTCCCTTACAAGGAAATCGCCGCGCTCGCGGCGAAAGGCAAGAAGTTCCTGTGCGTCGAAATGAGCATGGGCCAGATGGTCGAGGATGTGCTCCTCGCGGTCGAAGGCAAGGCGCCCGTCCATTTCTTCGGACGCTGCGGCGGCAACATTCCCTCCGAGGACGAAGTCTTCGCCCAGGCCAAGGAAGTGCTCGCGGGTCGCTCGAACCCCTATCGGATCGGCTTCGCCGGTCGCGGCACGGGCCCCGGCGCCCGCTAAAGGAGGAGATGATGACAGCCACCTACAAACATCCCAAGAGCTTGGTTCCACTGCAGACGAAATACTGTCCGGGCTGCGGCCACGGCGTGATCCATCGCCTCATCACCGAGGTCATCGACGAACTCGGGCTCCAGGGCACCTCGATCGTGCTCAATCCGGTCGGCTGCGCGATTTGGGGGGACCTCTATTTCGGCACCGATTCGGTGCAGCCCGCCCACGGCCGCACCCCGGCCGCGGCCACGGGGG
>Ga0187814_10000021_pt1 | contig 33020 bp, 30 predicted proteins | sample NC_S_4_FD_132450 | JGI IMG/M metagenome (GOLD analysis project Ga0187814, IMG submission 132450) | Wetland sediment microbial communities from Neuse River Estuary, North Carolina, USA - ASW-S_4 | ecosystem: Environmental > Aquatic > Freshwater > Wetlands > Sediment | place: USA: North Carolina... | reverse complement strand
GCTCCCGCCTGGCCAGTACCGTGCCCGCTATCCGAGCACGCCGCAGCCAGAAGTGACAGCGCCGCCACGGCGGCAACGCCGGCCGACCTGCTGAGCCATCTGCACGGCGCGCCATGTCCGCGCCGCGTCGTGATCCTCCCGAGGGTCCTCACGTCAGCATCAGCTCCCTGGAAAGGCCTGTCATTTACCGCATGCTACGAGGTGATCAGGCTAGGCCCCCGAACTGAGGGCCCGCTGAAGACGACCGCGCCTGCGGAGTAAGCACCGGGTCTGCCGGTACGGTAGGGTTCGCGGCGCTTCGGCCGCGTAGTTGCGGCACAGACGTCGTCCGCTGGCAGGTGACCGGTGAAAGAGTACGCCGACTTCCTCGGCCGGCAGGCGCCGTACGACTCGCTCGACTCGGCCGACCTTGAGCGCCTGGCACGGCAGGTCGAAGTCGAGTATTTCAGTGCCGGGACCATGATCGTCCCTGCTGACGCCAAGCCTCTGGATCGCCTCTACATCGTCCGCACCGGCTCGGTCGAGATACTCGACAATGACCGAGTCGTCGACCTGCTCGGGCCCGGTGACACATTCGGGCATGTCTCGCTGTTGTCGGGTCTGCCGCCGGCCCTAGCGGTACGGGCGGCGGAAGAGACACTCTGCTACCTCCTGCCGGATCCAAGGCAGATTCTCGGCCACCCGGATCGCCTTCGCTTCACCCACTATGGCGCGCTGATCGCGCGCGAACGGCTGACTGCGGGCAGCGGCCTCACCGATCATGCGACCGCGCCCGTCTCCGCGTACGCGCGTGTGCTGGTCTGGTGCGACGCCGGTGACCGGATCGCCGACGTCGCGCTGCGGATGGGCGAGGCGCGCCAGTCGTGCGCCGCGGTGCGATGCAGGGACGGGCTCGGCATCGTTACCGACAGCGACTTCAGGCGGCACGTCGGGACGGGCCGGGTGTCAGCGGAGGCTCCGGTGCGCGACATAGCGACCGTGCCGGTCGTGACGATCACTGACAATGCCACGATCGCCGAGGCCTTTCTGCGGATGATCGAGCACGACGTACACCATCTGCCGGTTGTGGACAGTCAGGGAACGCCGAGCGGAGTGGTCCGGGTCGTCGACATGGCCTCGGTTGAAGTCCGCGATCCCCTTCTGATCAGGTCAGCTGTCGAGCACGCTGCCGACGTGCCCGCGCTAGCATCGGCGGCGCGGATGCTGCCGTCCACCGCCGTCGCCCTAGCCGATGCCGGCGTTCCCGCGCTCCCGCTGGCTGCGCTGCTGGCGACCGTGCGGGATGCCATCATGCGACGTCTGATCTCTATCGATGCCGGAATCGACTCCACTGGCACGCAGTGCTCCTGGATGGTCCTCGGCTCCACCGCAAGGTCAGAACCATTTCCTGGTTCTGACCTCGACACGGCCGTGGCCTGGGCCGACGAGCCCGGTACGCCAGGCGGCTTCGACCACGTCCAGGCCGTGGCAGCACGACTGCTCGACGATATGGAGAGGTGCGGCCTGCATCGCTGTCCAGAAGGCGCTAATGCCACCGACCAGCTGTTCAATCGGTCGGTTACCGAGTGGAAGGCAGCCGCGGGCCGTTGGATCGGCCGGCCCACCGGCTCGGGAACTGCCCTGCTGGTCTCGATCATCGCCGACAGCCGACCGCTGACCGGCCCTGCCCTTGGCCGTTCCGTGACCGACGCGCTCGCCGTCACCGCTCGCAGTTTCGACTTCATCGAGGGTGTGCTGCACCTGGCACTGCATTACCGTCCGCCGACCGGTTTCGTGCGGGACTTCGTGGTCGAGCACACGGGAGAGCACCGGGGCCAGCTTGATCTCAAACACGGCGGCCTAGTCCCTGTTGCCTCGATCGCACGCTGGGCAGCCATCGTGACCCGCGACGTCAAGGGATCGACGCTCGAGCGGCTGCGCCGGGCCCAGCAAGCCGGCCTGCTCACTGCTGACGAGGCAAGCAGCCTGACGGGGGCGTTCGAGGAAATTTTCGGACTGCTCATGACCCGAGAGATCGACGCGATTAGAACGGGCACGCCGCCCAGCAGGTACCTGGCTCCTGGCGATCTCGACTCGCTCACCCGCCGGCTCCTTCGCGAGACGTTCCGGGTCATCTCCGCGGTCCAGGCCACCCTGGAGGGCGAGTGGATATCCAGGGTCAAGTGAAACTCGCCCTGCGCCGCCCGCGCGGCGACGTGGCCCGTGCCTACGCAGCAGCCGCGGTGCGCCTGGATCAGCCGTGGCGCTCGGCGTCGTACTGTGCGGTCGATCTAGAGACCACCGGTCTGGACCTGAAACGCGACGTGATCATCAGCTTCGGCGCGGTGGGCATCGACGGCGGACGCGTCATCGCCGGAAGCTCGATCTACAGCCTTGTCCGCGGACCGTCGCACGTGCCGCCCGAGGCGATTGCGATACATTCCCTGCGCCTAGCGGATCTGGCCGATGCCCCGCCATGGGAGGAATCGGTGGATCTTCTGCTCGACGCGCTGACCGGTAGGGTGCTCGTGGCCCATGCTGCGTGGATTGAGCGCGCATTCCTGCGGCGCGCGTTCCGCGCCAGGCAGGTCCCCCCGCCCAGAACCGTCGTTGATACGGCGGCTCTGGCCAGGGTTGCAGGCCTGGCAGCCGTCGGCACTGCCGCTGAGCCACCCCTGGAACATCTGGCGCGCGATCTCGGGCTGCCGGTTCACGAGCCGCATCATGCTCTGGGTGACGCGCTGACCACAGCCGAGGTGTTCTTGGCCCTATCGACGCGGCTTGATGCCGACGCCCCGCAGACCGTTGGCTCGCTGGTATCTGCCTCGCGTCGGTTCGCACTGCGGTAGGGCTTGGCCGGCTGGCTTGCTCGATCGGCCGAGCGATCGACGGTGCTGCTCGCCACTGCCGGGTAAGACGGATTGGGTACGTTCCGGCGTACCAGGGCGCCGGGCACACCGGGGGGTGTATTTCGGATGACCAACGGCTTCTACGGGCCGGAGGACTTCGGTTCTAGCCCGTTCGATGATTTCCTAGCGCGAATCTATGGCGCGTCCGGCGGCCCGCGCCGCCCTGTCCAGCGCGTCGACATTACCCGGCTGATGAGCGGGCCCGCCCGCGAGCTACTCAGCGCCGCGGCGCAGCAGGCGACGGAGTCAGGCAGCGCCAACGTGGACACCGAGAACCTCCTGTGGGCCGCGGCCATGCTCGAGCCCACCAGGCAGCTGCTATCCCGAGCCGGCGCCGACCCGGTCGCGCTGGCCCGCGAGATCGAGGCGGCAGGGCCAAGCGGCCAGCGTCGTGGCGAGCCCCCGCAGCTGATGCCCGGCGCCAAGCGGGCACTGCTGGATGCTCACCAAATCTCGCGTGCGCTCGGTTCCACTTACATCGGCCCTGAGCACCTTCTGCTCGCCCTCGCGGTGAACCCGGAGTCTGCCGCGGGCCGCATGCTGGCTGCCTCGCGAGTTACGCCGGAATCGCTGCAGCAGGCTCTGGCTGGCCGGAGCGGTCCGCCCGGGCGGGACGGGCGGTCGGCAACGCCGACACTCGACGATTTCGGCCGTGATCTGACCGCTCTGGCCAGAGATGGGCGGATTGATCCGGTCATCGGCCGCGACAACGAGATCGAGCAGACCGTCGAGGTGCTGTCCCGGCGGACCAAGAACAACCCGGTGCTGATCGGCGAGGCCGGAGTAGGCAAGACCGCGATCGTGGAGGGCATTGCCCAGCGCATCGTGGACGACGACGTGCCGCAGACGCTGGCCGGCAAGCGCGTCGTACAACTCGAGCTTTCCGGCGTGGTGGCGGGCACCCGTTACCGCGGCGACTTCGAGGAGCGGATCAGGCGGATCATCGACGAGATCAGCGAGCACGGGAACGAGCTGATCGTATTTATTGACGAATTGCATACCCTGGTCGGCGCGGGCGCCGGAAGCGAGGGCGGGATGGACGCCGGCAACATGCTCAAGCCGGCCCTGGCCCGCGGTGAACTGCACATCATCGGCGCGACGACACTGGACGAGTACCGCAAGAACATCGAGAAGGACGCCGCGCTGGCCCGGCGGTTCCAGCCGATCCTGGTGCCAGAGCCGACCGTGGATGACGCGATCTTGATCTTGCGCGGGCTGCGCGACCGGTACGAAGCGCATCACCAGGTCCGCTTCGCCGACGAGGCACTGGTGGCGGCGGTCGAGTTGTCAGACCGCTACATCGCCGACCGCTTCCTGCCCGACAAGGCGATTGACCTCATCGACCAGGCCGGCGCGCGGGTCCGGCTGCGGACCAAGACACCAGGCGCGGATCTGCGTGATCTGCAGCGCCGGACCGACGAACTGCAGCGGGACAAAGATCAGGCGATTGCCAGCGAGCAGTACGAACGGGCGTCTCAGCTGCGCGACGAGATCAGCGAGATACGGCGCCGAGCCGAGCAGTTCGGCTCTGGCCAGACCTCGCCACCTGAGGTCACAGTCAACGACATCGCCGAAGTGGTGTCACGCGCCACCGGCATCCCGGTACAGCAGCTCACCCAAGAGGAGAAAGACCGGCTGCTTGGCCTGGAGCAGCATCTGCATGAGCGGGTGATCGGGCAGGACGAGGCCGTCAGCGCGGTCGCCGATGCTGTCCGCCGGTCCCGTGCCGGGCTCGGCGACCCGCAGCGCCCGGTGGGCAGCTTCTTGTTCCTTGGCCCAACCGGAGTGGGTAAGACCGAGCTGGCGCGCGCACTGACTGAGGCGCTATTCGGCGCCGAAAGCCGGATGATCCGGCTGGACATGAGCGAGTTCTCCGAGCGGCATACGGTCAGCCGTCTCGTCGGCTCGCCGCCCGGCTACGTTGGCTACACCGAAGCCGGCCAGCTCACCGAGGCGGTCCGGCGGCGACCGTACTCGGTCGTGCTGCTTGACGAGATCGAGAAGGCTCACCCCGATGTCTTCAACATCCTGCTGCAGGTCCTTGACGACGGCCGGCTCACCGACGCTCAGGGCCGGACGGTGGACTTCAAGAACACGGTACTGATCATGACCAGCAACCTGGGGTCAGACCTGATCACCCGTGGGGACGGGACACTCGGCTTCACCGGCAGCGCCGTGTCATCCCCCGACGGCCAGCAGGCGGGCCTGCGGGATCAGCTCATGCGGCGGCTGCGGGAGTCGTTCCGGCCCGAATTCCTGAACCGGATCGACGAGATCATCATCTTCCGTCAGCTCGACCAGGCCGAGCTGCGGCAGATCACCGGGCTCCTGCTGGAGGAGACCCGCCGCCGACTGCATGCCCAGGACGTGACAGTGGACTTCACCGAGGCAGCGGTGGACTGGATCGCCGAGCGGGGGTACCAGCCCGAGTTCGGTGCCCGGCCGATGCGCCGGGTCATCCAGCGCGAGGTCGATAACAAGCTCTCCCGCCTGCTGCTCGACGGGCAGATCACGGCGGGGCAGCATGTCACCGTCGACGTCAAGGACGGACACCTGACCTTCGCCGAGCTGGTGAAGTCGGCCGGGCCGAGGTAGCGCCAAGGGCTGGCCACCGGACCTGGGTAGAGCCAGCGTGGGTAGCACCAGCCTGGGCAGCACAGGCACCAGCCTGGGTAGCAAAGGAGATGCGATGCAGGCGATCATGGTGAGCGAGTTCGGCGGCCCTGAGGTGCTCCGGGTCGGCGAGAGCGAACTGGGGCTCTAAGGCACCGGAAATCACCGCGCGGGTTGCGCCAGCGTCAAGCCGAAGTCGCCGTCGGGGTCTGTCCAGAACCGCAATGTCTGCAGCCCGGCCGCGGCGAGCTCAGCCCGGAGTTTGTCGCTGCGGAACTTCGCTGAGATCTCGGTGCGCAACTCCTCCCCCGCCGCGAAGCAGACCGTGAGGCCGAGATCGTCAATCCGCACGGTCTGCGCACGCGCCGAGCGCAGCCGCATCTCGATCCATTCGTTGGCGGCATCCCAGAGCGCGACGTGCTGAAATTCCTGGACCGCGAAGTCAGCGGCCAGTTCCCGGTTAACCACCACCAGGACATTCCGGTTGAACTCCGCCGTCACCCCGGCAGCGTCGTCGTAGGCGCGCAGCAGGCGACCGACGTCCTTCACCAGGTCGGTCCCGAGCAGAAACGTATCCCCCGGGCGAAGGGCCGCGCGCACCTGCCTGAGCAGGCTAGACCGGGCGAGCGGTTCGAGGTTGCCGATGGTCGAGCCGATGAAGGCGATCATTCGCCGCCCACCCGGCGGGACCGCGGCCAGGTCGCGCTCGAAGTCGCCGACGAACGGCGCGATCGACAGGCCCGGGTATTCAGCGGCCAGCGCGTTGGTGGCCTCGGTGAGCACGGCGGGGTCGACGTCGAGTGGCACGAACTCGCGCAGGGTGCCGCCGTCCAGCAGCGCGCGAAGCAACAGCCCGGTCTTGGCGGAGGTACCGCTGCCGAGCTCGACGAGCGACTCGCACCGGGACAGCACGGCTATCTCGGCCGCGTGCCGCCGCAGGATCGATGTCTCTGCCCGGGTCAGGTAGTACTCCGGCAGTCGCGTGATCTCGTCAAACAGCTCGCTGCCGCGCTCGTCGTAGAAGTACTTGGGCGGCAGGCTCTTCGGCATCGTGCCAAGGCCGGCTCGTACGTCCGCGCGAAGCGAATCGCGGTACCGGCCGGGATGAACCTGGACGGGGTTCTGCACTGGCATCAGTCATGCCTCCAGATCGGTGATGGTGACCGCGCTGCCGCACACCTCGACGAGGTGGTGCTCCGGGACATCGGTCCAGCGCGGGTCATCGTCGTAGGGCTCGCTAGCGACGACCACGCCATCGGCGGCGTGGAGCACGCTCAGGGTCTCGTTCCACCGAGTGGCGAGGATCCGCTGGCCATTGGTGAGCAGAACGTTCAGCCGCGCGCCCGGATCGCGCTTGCCGATGCAAGCGATGAACTCGCCAGCACGCTCCGCGCCGAACTCGAACAGGTGCGCAGCGAGCTGGGCGGAGTCACACGCCGACTCGGCCACGGGATGCGGACCGAGCACGTCGCGATCGACGACGCCGTTGTGAGACAACAACCATCGCCCGTGCTGGAACGGCGCGACCGCGGTCTCGTCAAGCGGCATCCCCGCAGAGGCCGACCGCACTGCCGCCAGCACACACGCAGAGGAGATGACCGGCGCAACTGAGGCGAACGACCGATCACCCCAGAGTGGCCGATTCGACCGCCAGCGGGCCGGCTCCGGCCAGGAGCCAGCGAAGAACCCGATGCCCCATCCGTCGGCGTTCATCGCGCCGTTGCGCTGCCGGCGGGGGGCATAGGACTGCACCAGCAGCCCATGTGCCGGTTCCAAAACCAGTTCATTAAGGGAACGGGGCGCGCCAAGCCAGGCGAGATGACGGCACACTCAGGCGTCCCAGGCCAGTCGCAAACCCGTGAAGATCTGCCGTCTGATCGGATAGTCCCAGTTACGGAACGAGGGACGGATGGTGGACGGGGCAACCGCCCAGGACCCGCCGCGCAGCACCTTGTAGTCGCCGCCGAAGAACGGCTGGCTATAGTCCCGGTAGATCATCGGCGTGAAACCGGGCCAGGGCGCGAAATCTGACGACGTCCATTCCCAGACGTCGCCGATCATCTGCTCGGCGCCATACGCGGAGGCGCTCTCCGGAAAGGCCCCGAGCGGCGCGGGCCGCAGCCCGAGGCCGCCAAGGTTAGCCAGGTCCGCGGTCGGCGCCGCTGAGCCCCAAGGCCAGGTCCGCCTGGCCGCTGCGACCGGATCCCAGACGCAGGCCTTCTCCCATTCCGTCTCGGTCGGCAGCCGCGCTCCGTACCACCTGGCGAATGCCTCGGCCTCGAAATAGCAGACGTGCTGCACCGGCTCATCCAGTGGCACGTCCTCCTCGATCCCAAAGCGCCGCCGGGTACCTTCCGCTGTCCAGAACTTCGGCCGCTCCAGTCCTGCCTCCACCCGGTGCATCCAGCCGCGCGCCGACCACATGTCGCGCCGCCCGTAACCGCCGTCGGCGATGAATTCGCGCCACTGCCGGTTGCTGACTGGTACTCGCCCGATCCAGAACGGCGCGACGTCTACCGTGTGCGCGGGCCGCTCGTTGTCGAGCGAGAACGGCTCGGTGCTCGCATCGACGCCTAGCGTGAACGGGCCGCCAGCCACGAACACCCGTTCGGGCTCGACTTGGCGGCCGGGCGGCAGCCGCCGTCGTTCCAGCAGTACCGGCGGACCCTGGCGCAGCTGCAAAGTCGCATACATCGTCTCGTCATGCTGCTCCTCGTGCTGCACCACCATGCCCGCGGTGAACAGGTTCTCCTCTCCGGCCCGGTCGAGCAGGTCAAGCACCCGGCCGCGAACTTCGTAGTCGTAGGTCCGTGCCTCGACCGGAGGCAGCAGCGGTAGCCACGGCCGCTCGGCACGCGAATGCTTGAACGCGTCATACAGCGAGTCCACATCCGGATGCAGCATTCCCGGCCGGGTGGGATCGCCGCCGCGCAGCAACCAGAGTTCCTCCTGCTGGCCGACATGCGCGAGATCCCAGACGAGCGGGCTCATCAGCGGATCGTGCTGCGCCAGCAGCGTCGGCTCGTCCAGATCGGTCAGCTGGAGCGTGCGAGCCCTGGCGCGCTCCAGATCGCGGACAACTTCGTCAAGCATGGGCTAGCTCCTCGAGTGCGGCGAACGGTCCGATCTTGTCGATGCGCGCTGCCAGCAGGTCGCCGGGACAGCGGCCGGTCTCGATCAGTTCGGTCAGGTCAGCGACGGCGGGACCGAGTTCGGGCCGAACCCGTGCGGCCGCAATTGCCAGGCATCGGCAGGCGGAGTCAGCCAGCAGCTCATTACGGAGGCCGTCCCGCGCCGCTTCGGTCCACAGCTGGGCTGTCCGTTCCGTTGCGTCGATCGCCCTGTCCGCCGCGAACGGGTCGTCCATCAGCGTGGTGACAACGGCCGCGATGGCCGGCCACCACCGCGGCGCGGTCGCGTCGAGGTATCGCAGTTCGAGGTACCCGCGCAGCCGAACGGGCGGGAACAGCGTCGTCAGATGGATATCGAGATCGGCAGCCGTGGGTCGCCTCCCGCCGAGCCGGACCGTGCCGTTGGCCCACTGCCCGAAGGAAACCGATGCGCGCACGGCCTCGACCTCGTCGGCGCCAGTGCGAATGAGGATCACCGGAGCGCGCATCGCGTAGCGCGCCCACGCCAGGGCGGGATCCATGGCGGCATCCGATCCGGCGCTGGCCGCGACGCAGCCAGGCACCGGACCACACGCCCGCGGATCCAGCCTGCTCCACGCCCGCTGGCGCGCGGACTTCCATCCCGTGGCGCGCCCGTGCAGCCACGGCGAGCTAGCCGAGATCGCCACCAGAGTCGGTCCCAGCCGATGTGCCAGGGCCACTCGCTGGGGCCAGCCGCTTTCCGGCCCGGCCTGCAAGTTAACCTGCAGGGCCGCGGTTGAGTTCATCATCACCGCGCCAGGCGCTGCCCGGCCGGTAGCAGCAAAGTGCTGCTCCATGGCCCGATAACGCGGGCGCGGGTTGACCCGCTGGGGCGCCCGCAGCGGGTCTGATCCCGTATGCGCGACGCCAAGGTGGTGCTCGGCCAGGGCCAGCCGGGCGCCTACCCAGTCACGCCGCATTGCTGCTACCGCGGCAGCTATGTCCGGTTCCGGCCGCCCAGATAGCTCTACCTGGCCACCGGGCTCGAGTGTCACCACACTAGTACTCGCGACGGCCTTGACGATGTCCGTTACTGGTTCGGCCCGGTCCCAGGACACGGCCTCGGCAATCGAGTTCAAGTCCATCAGGTGGGCCTCGACCTCGAGCCCGACCATGCCGATCTTCGAATCAGCGAGCGCAGCCTGGGACGAGCGGGCATAGGCGGCATCCAGCGTCAGCGGTTCGGCCAGATCAACGACATCCTGCGCGAAAGCGTTGACAACGGCCATATAGGCCCCTCCAGGTCCGGGCCGGCGAACTAAATGTCCACCGCGGGTCGGTGCGGGGCGACCGGTACTACAGCCGTCCATGTTTTTGGTCGCTGCTGGAGCGACACCACATTCATGGTACGTCCGCGGCCTACGGAGGGTTCATCGGCGGCGCCCAGTTTTCGGTCCTCGCTTGTCCTTGCAAGGTAGTATCGTCTACCGATACATCGGCAACCGACCGTGAAGCGAGGCGCGACATCGATGTTGACCCGACGGCGGCTGCTAGCGCTCGGGCTAGGCGGCGCGTGCGGCGCGGCAGCCGCCGGAGCCATCGGCGTTGACCTCGTCAGTCGCGGCATCCTGCCAGGCAGGGCGGTGCTTGATGAGCTCACCGGCGGATGTTCGGTGCCCCAGCCGCAGCTTGCGTACGCGCCGCTCGGTCCCTCGTTCTCGGGCACGTTCTACTCGGCTGCTCGCAACCGGACGGTCGGGTACACGATCGCCTATCCGCCAGGGCACAGCCGAGGGGACGAACTGCCGCTCGTGATCATGCTGCATGGTTACGGCGAAGACCATGCCAGCGCCCTGGCCAGCATGTCACCAGCGCAGGCCATAGCGCTCAAGATCGGAGGTGAGCGCCTCGAACCGATGAGCCTGGTTACCGTCGACGGCGGCGATGGCTACTGGAACCCGCATCCAGGCGATAACCCGATGGCGATGGTTATCGACGAGTTGATCCCGCTCTGCCAGCGGCTCGGCCTGGGGCGGCCGCCACAGCAGATCGGCACGATGGGCATCTCGATGGGCGGCTACGGCGCCTTGTTGCTCGCCGAGAAGCACCCGCGAGTCTTTGCCGCAGTGGCCGCCATCAGCCCGGCAATCTGGACCAGCTACGCACAGGCGAGGAGTGCGAACGCCGGCGCATACTCCTCAGCCGCAGCCTTCGCGGCCGACGACGCCGTCACGCACGCGGCCGCGCTGGCTCACCTCCACGTCCGGATCGCGGCGGGATATGACGACCCCTTCTACCCCGGCGTCCAGGCGCTGGCCCGCGCTTTGCCGCCTGGAGCTCTCGTGTCCTTCAGTAAGGGTTGTCATACCGGCCAGTTCTTCGCCGAGCAGCAGCCACCGTCTCTGGCGTTCCTCGCCAAGCACCTCAATGATGAACTGGCTCGATGAATTCCTCCGACCACCATGTCGACCGGCGGCGCATGTTGGTGTCGTAGTGGTGAAGGCAATCACCACGGATACAAGACGGGGCCACTCCCGGCCGGTAGCCGGCGTTGTTATCCAGCCGAGTTCATGAAATACCCTGTGCGGGCAATCAAGCTTGACTTGGATACCCCGGTGCCGTATCAGATATACCCGGCAGGGGTTTTTAAATGCCCGCGATGGGCTTTCGTTCTGTGGCACGGATAATCCCCGGAGTGGCACTCAGGACTTTTACCTTGTCCTAATCCCGTGTCCACAATTAACCTTTAGCCATCATGACCAAGCAGCAGGGAGAGCCCAGGGCGCGCAGGCTGAGCGAACTGCTGGAGCGCGGACCGCAGCGGGCCGCGCAGGTGCTTGGTGTGCAGCCGAAGGGACGCTGACGTGACTGGGCCTGCCTGGATCCCGGCTGGCTTGGCTGCCCTGATGCTCCTGCTCGCAGGGCTGTCGGCCGGCCGCATGGTCGCCAGCAAAGTGCGACGCCGGCAGACCGAGTTCGACGCTGACGGCGTGCATATCCTCATGGGCATCGCCATGGCCGGGATGTTCGAGCCACGGTTGAGCCCGCTGCCCGCCGGGCTATGGCAGGCAGCGTTTGCTGCCGCCGCAGCCTGGTTTGCCTGGCAGGCGATCTGGGTCCGCTGGCGCGGCCGCACTCGCCAGCCCCACGCGGTTTGCGCGCATCCGGCGCCGCACGCCGTCGAATGCGTCGCCATGGTCTACATGCTGTTGCCGGCACTCAGCCGGGCGTCAGGCCGCACAACGGGTGCGATGCCGGGCATGATCGGGTCGTCCGGTGTTGCCGCTGGCAATCCGGTTCTGGCGCTGATGCTGGCAGTGTTCATGCTGGGCTACATCCTGTGGACGGCCGACCGGCTGGCAATCCTGTCGCGGTGCAAAATCGCGCCCATCCAGGCGCTCGCTCCGCGGCAAGCCGCCTGCACCAGGATCGCGATGAGCATCGCCATGGGCTACATGCTTCTGATGATGCTCTAAGCCAGCCTGAGCCTCGTGCATCCCCGCCCAGCGGCCTCGCCAGCGGCATACGGCCGATGGCTTGCTACGATAATAGATACCCATAGGGGTATAGGGAGAGAACTCGGATCGCTGGAACGCGGGAGGGACCTTGGATTACGGGATGACCATCAGGACGGCGATTCCGTTCGCTGACGCGGCAGCGAGCGTCCGGCAGGCGCTGAAGGCACAGGGGTTCGGCGTGCTGACCGAGATCGACGTGCGCGCCACCATGCGCGAGAAGCTTGGCGAGGACATGGAGGACTATCTCATCCTCGGTGCCTGCAACCCGCCACTCGCCTACCGTGCGCTCGCTGCGGACCGCAAGGTCGGGCTGCTGCTTCCGTGCAACGTCGTGATCCGGGCCGATGACGGCGGCACCATCATCGAGGCGCTTGACCCGCGGGCGATCGCGGATATCGCCGGGCAGCCGGACCTCAGGTCGGTTGCCGACGAAGCCGCTGATCGCATTCGCGCGGCGCTGCAAGAACTCCAGGCAAAACCGGAAAGACCCGCATAGGCCTCACTGAAGCCCGTCCAAGGTGTCGCGCGACGTTCTGCCGCCGACGGACGGCACGCGCTGGCGGCGTTCCGTCAGTTTCGGGGATAATCGGCGGGGAACGATCCAGCCGCTGATGAGATCCTCGCAATGTACCGTCGGCACAACCGAATCGACTCCCGCCTCAGCCGCCTTCGGGGGCGCCTCATGACAGGCCAAGGCCCGGCCAGAGGAGGCCAACGATGACCGACGCCAACGCCCAGGAAGCAGCTGACATCGTTACTAAGCTGAGCCCGCGATCAGTTGCCGATACCGTCTCGCGCTTTACCGAGATGCTCGCCGCCAAGGGCATGAAGCTCTTCGCGGTTATCGATCAGCGCAAGGAAGCCCGGGACGCAGGGCTCGAGCTGCGGGACACCACTTTGGTGATGTTCGGCAGCCCGGCGGCGGGTACGCCAGTCATGGTTGCTTCGCCCCTGGCGGCAATTGACCTGCCGCTCAAGATACTGGTGTGGGATGACGCGGGACAGACAAAGGTGTCTTACTACGCACCCGCGGCAATCGCTGCCTGGCATCATCTCACCGCTGACCTAGCGGCGAACCTGGCTGGCATCAACCAGCTCACCGACGCGCTCGTCGCGCCGTAAACCCACGCGGCAGTTGCCGGCGAACCGGGCCCGCGCGTCCGGGCTAAGCGGGCCCTGGATCGAGGTCGCGTGCGGTCGAGGCGGTCAGCGCTTCTTGCTGACGCGCGCGATTGCGCCTGCGGCCGGTGCCAGCGTCAGCCAGAGCCCGATAGTCACGACCATGGACGTGACGTAACCGAACGGCCGGATGCCGGTATCGGATGCCGTAATCCCGGCAAAGATCATCAGCAGCCAGGCGCTCACGAAGAACGCCGGGCCAGCGGCGACGACACCGAAGAAGTCTTTCACCGCGCTAACCTCCCTCGCTCACTCCCGGAAGCCGACGAACAGGCGGCCGGGAAGTTCGCCGACTCGAACATCGGTGATGCGCTTGCTGCCAGCCCTGAACCTACTGCGCGCCCGGGCCCGCGCCTGCCAGAACGCCGAGTAGGCCGAGCGTCTCGGACATTCCGGCAGCGAAGACAGCCAGGTCCGGGATCGCGCCATGGTCACCGACGAGGTCCAGATTCAGCCGCCCCGCATACGACAGGGCTCCGACGCTGACCGTGAGATTTCCTTGCACGACCCCGATCTGGAACAACTCCGCAACCCGCTGACCCGCAACCTGCAGCGGCGCGGCCGGACCAGGCAAGTTGCTGACGAGCACATTGACCAGGCGCTGGCGCTGCATCGTCCGCAGCATCCACCGCTGCGCCAGGCGGCCGTTCGGCTGGTACGGGGGGAGCTTCTTGCGTTCCCTGGTCGCTGCGGCGACGCGCGTCAAGCGGCGGCCCGGATCAGGTTCTCCGGCGGGCAACGGGACGATGATGATGCCGACCCGGTTGCCTGCACCCTGCTGGCTGGAAGGGCTTCGCACCGATGCGGCGACCGACGCCTTGAGCACCAGGTCCGGCTGGAACTCACCGCGGCCAAGCAACACGCGTCTGGCCCCGCCTGCCACGGCAGCCAGGATGACGTCGTTCACCGTTCCGCCATGCGCGTGCGCGACCGTCCGTGCCCGCTCCAGGTCTGCCCGGATGAGAATGACCCGGCTGCTCCCGGTCACCGGCACATTGAGCGATGTCCGCGGCGCACGCCCCTCATGCGCCAGCCGGCCAGCCAGCTGCCCAAGCACGGCGCAGCGGGCGAGCACAAGCGAAGGCCGTCGCAGCCCGTCCGCCGCCCGACCCAGTGCCGAGAGCAGCCGGCGGAACCGGTCCGCGGCTAGCTCGAGCACGGCGGGGACAGGCGCTGGCACCCAGCCGGGCGCACGACCGACGGCCGTGTCCGGACCAGAGTCGAGCAGCGCGCCGAGCATTCCCAGCGCCGCAATCCCGTCGGCTACGACATGGTGCAGCCGGATGAGGACTGCGCGGCGGCCGCTTGCGAGTCCGGTCAGCAGCCATAGTTCCCACAACGGGCTGGACGGGTCCAGCCTGGCGGCGTTCAGTTCGCTGCACACTGCGAGGAGGGCAGCCTCGTCACCGGGAGCGGGTACCGATCGGGAGTGCACATGCCGCCGGATGTCAAAGTCAGCGTCGTCGACCCAGACTGGCGGCCCGAGGCCGGTTCCGGGCCGATACAGCAGTTGACGCAGCCTGGGCGCCAGGTGCAGTCGCCGGTCGACGGCTCGGCGCAGCACGTCCAGCTCGGTCTGGCCCGGCTCGCAGCCCGGGATCGGGCCATCCAGCATGGCCAGCGCGGCGATATGCATCGGCAGGCCGCGATCCTCGACACGAAGGTTGCTGGCGTCCAGCGGGCTGATCCGGTCAAGCCGACCGCGATTGCTACCGATGCGTGCCATGGCCCGGTCGCCTGCCAGGCATCAGGATCCTGTCATGATGCGGTGCGCGAGCGCGCCGGCTTCCGCTGCCATCCTGCCCGACTCCGCTGCCAGGTCGGCGACGGAGGTGTCGGCGGCAGAGGAGCGGGCGCCGGAGTCTAGCGTGGCGACATGATCGGCCAGCGCGGCCACCTGCTCGGCAAGCCGCCACACCATCGCCGCAACGTCGGCTACCGCGCCCGACGGCTCGCGTACCTCGATCTTCGAGAACGGGAAGGCTATGGCAAGGCGGGGGTTGCCAGTACTCACCACCGGGCGATGCGCCGCAGCCGCTCCCCCGGTTCCTCCGGCGACGTCCGATCCGGTGCCCGGATGATCGCCGGTATCCGCCGGCGTAACCTGCTGCTTCGAAGCCATACTTGCAGGCTCCGCCGCACAACGGGGTGCTGCCAGGGGCCGGAAGTCCCAGTCTCGCGGGACCATCGACGGGGCCAACTGGGCTCCTGTCTGGCCTAGATTCCGGTTAGAGAAGCAGGATCGCCGGTCGTCGATTACGTCTCGTGACGAGCAACCTGCCAGGAGGTCTCGCCATGGAGCAGCTGAAGCCGCTGGATGCGCAGTTCATTGATGCAGAAGACGAGGATCGGCACGCTTCGTTTGCGATCGCCTCGATCGCGATCTTCGAGGGCCCGGCGCCCTCCCAGGACGAATTCCTCAACTCAATCGTGGGCCGTCTGCCGCGAGTGCCCATTTATCGCCGCAAGCTTCGCACTGTGCCATTCCGTCTTGGTCCGCCTGTCTGGGTGGACGACCCGCACTTCGACCTCAGCCACCACATCAGGCACACTGCCCTGCCCGCACCTGGCGAAGACGAGCAGCTGAGCAGGCTAATGGCCAGGGTGATGGCGCAGCGACTTGACCGTGACTACCCGCTCTGGGAGTACTGGCTGGTCGAGGGCGTCAGCGGTGGGCGCTGGGCAGTGATTTCGAAGGTGCACCACGCGATGGTTGACGGGATAGCTGGCACCGACCTGTACCGGGTGATCTTTGACCTAACCCCGGAGGCGTTGCCTGCGGCCGAAGACAGCTGGCAGCCACCTGCGATGCCGTCCTCGCTGCGGCTCGCCACCGACGCTGCAGTGGACTTGCTCCGCCTGCCAGCGAGGACGGCAGTGGCAGTAGGCAACGCGATTGCCAACCCGACCGGCGCGGTACGCCAGGGCACAGAAACGGCGAAGGCCGTGGGAAAGCTAGCGGCCTCGGCGTGGCCAGCCCCGCGTTCCTCGCTCAGCGGCCCTATCGGCCGGCAGCGCCGGTATACCTGGGCCAGGACATCGCTTACCGATATCAAAGAGATAAAGCAGGAACTCGGCGGCACCGTTAACGACGTGGTGCTTGCCGCGATCAGCAGCGGATTCCGCTCGTTGCTTGTAGCCCGCGGTGAGCGGCCGGAGCCGCACATGGTCCCTTCGCTGGTTCCGGTATCCGTCCGCGTGGCTGGCGAGGAGAGCATCTACGAAAACCGCCTCTCGGTGCTCGTGGCGAACCTGCCGGTTCATCTCGAGGACCCCAGAGAGCGGCTCGAGGCCATTCGCGCCGAGCTGACCGGCCTGAAGGAAGCGAAGGAAGCAACGGCCGGCGAAGCTCTCGTCGCGCTTGGCCGTTACACTCCCTACCCGCTCGCATCGCTATTTGTCCGGCTCGCCTACCGGCTGCCGCAACGGGAGATCGTGACGGTGACCACCAACGTGCCGGGACCTCGCGAGCCGCTCTACTGCATGGGCCGCAAGCTGCTGGAAATCATTCCGTATGTGCCGATCGCCACTACCCTCCGGACCGGGATCTCGATTCTCAGCTACTGCGACCACGTGTTGTTCGGAATCACCGGCGACTACGACTCAACGCCCGACCTCGACCAGCTAGCCCGCGGCATCGAAACTGGCGTGTCCGAGCTCCTGCACCTGGCCAGGAAGAGCGGGAAACGCGGCAAGAGCGGGACGGGCGGGAAACGCCCGGCCGTTAGCCAAGCGTCGTCACGCCGATGAGGGACGGGCCTAGTGCAGCATCGGTTGACGACACCCCGCCGTCACATTGGCGGTCAAGATGGCTGGACATCGGCGGTCCGGTCCGCTACCTCGACTTTGGCGGTCCCGCTCACGGACCTGTGATCGTGTGCGTACACGGCCTCGGCGGCTCTGCGGTCAACTGGTCGGCGATCGCACCACTGCTGACTGACCGCTGTCGCGTACTGGCCCCGGATCTTGCCGGCCACGGTCTTACCCGATCGGCGGGACGCGGTACCGACGTCGCGGCGAATCGCGGCCTGCTGCACCGGTTCATCGAGACGGTCTGCGACGGCCCGGTAATCTTGATGGGCAACTCAATGGGCGGCATGATTTCACTGCTTGAGGCGAGTGCCGCGGCGGCCGCTGTCGCGGGCCTGATCCTGGTCGACCCGGCCTTGCCGTTTGCCCCGGCACGGCCAGATCTGCTGGTTGCCGCGATGTTTGCGCTAGGCGGTGTGCCAGGACTCGGCCGGGTCATGCTGGGTCGGCTGCGGAATCTGACCCCCGAGGCGATCGTCGCTGGCGCCCTGTCCCTGTGTTGTGCTGACCCTTCCCGAGTGCCTCCCGACGTCATTGCCGAGCATGTGCAGCTCGCGCGCCAGCGTAGTGGCTTCAGCGAAGTCGGCCGCGATATGTCGGCCGCCACTCGATCTGTCATCGCGACCGCTGGCCTCGGCATTAGCGGCCAGGCATACCGGCACGCGATTCGGTCCATCACGCAGCCGGTGCTGCTGTTGCACGGCGAGCGTGATCGCCTGGTCCCTGCCTCGGCCGCGCGCTCGGCCGCACGTGCGAATCCGTCCTGGGCTCTCGTTGTGCTGCCCGACGCAGGCCACGTCCCGCAGCTGGAAGTGCCTGCCGCTTGCGCCGCTGCCATCGTCGAATGGCTGAAGTCAGCCGGCGGGCCAGCCGCGTCAGCTGCCACAAGCCGCGCAAGGTTAACCAGCCGACCGCTCCGCAGTCGGCCAGCCGGCCGGCCGCGGTGGCGGCTACTGATCGGGCGCCTTGCGCGCTCCGGCCCGCAGGACGCAAACGCTCTGCCCGTGAGTCGGCCGCGGCCAGTCATGAGCTGGCCAGATGTGGCCAAAGGTCCCGCTGGCCGGGACGAACGCCCGTAGCGCGGGCCGGCTGAGCGCCAACTACTGGGATTACCTGTACCAGCGGCTCGGCCGCTCCGGTTCTGGCCCGGCTAGATGCAACTATTGCGCGATTGCGTACGGGAAGGAGCAGGACGATGAACTTCAACCTCGCCGTCATCCTGCGTGAGACAGCTCTCGCCTCATCGAAGCGGCCGGTGGCGGTCCACTCGGCCGGGCAGCTGACTTACGGTGAACTGGACGCAGCATCTGACCGGATGGCCATGGGCCTGCGGGCTGCCGGGATACAGCCGGGCGACCCGGTGGCACTGCAGCTTCCGAACATTCCGCAGTTCCTCATCGCCTATTTCGGGATCCTCAAGGCCGGCGGCGTGGTGGTGCCGCTAAACGTGCTACTTAAGGCGCCCGAAGTGGCATTCCTGCTGAGCAACTCCGGAGCCAAGCTGCTGATCAGCTGGGAGCCCATCCTGGCCGAGGCGGCCAAGGGTGCCGCGGATTCGGGATGCAGCGCCATCTACGCGGTCGGGCATGGCGCAGACGCGGCAGGTGTCTTCCCGTTCGAGCAGCTACTTGCCGCTGCGCCTGCCGAGCCGCCGCAATTGGCGCCTCGGGCGATGACCGACACCGCGGTCATCATGTACACCTCGGGCACCACCGGCCGGCCCAAGGGTGCCGAGCTGACGCACATGCAGCTCTACATGAATGCCGATATTCCCGGCAGGCTGTTCGAAGTGCGGCCCGACGATGTGGTGATCACGGTGCTGCCGCTGTTCCACATCTTCGGCCTGTCCAGCATCGTCAATGTCTGCGTACGGTTCGGCTGCACGATGTCGCTCATCCCCCGGTTCGATCCGGCGACCGTCCTCGCCACTATCCAGCGGGACCGCGCGACCATATTCGAAGGCGTGCCGGCGATGTTCATTGCCCTGTTGGCACACCCGGAGCTTGACACCTACGACGTGTCCTCGCTTCGGGTCGCCATATCCGGCGGCGCCTCGATCCCTGGTCCTGTGCTCGACGCATTCGAGAAGCGCTTCGGCGTACTGATCCTGGAGGGATACGGATTGACGGAAACAGCGTCGACCACAACCTTCAATCGCAGCGCCGAAGACCGCCGTATCTATAGCGTGGGCAAGCCGATCTGGGGCACGCAGACCCAGGTCTGGGGAGATGACGGCAAGCCCCTGCCGCCGGGGTCCGAGCATGTTGGCGAGGTCGTCACCCGCGGCCTGCATGTCATGAAGGGCTACCTGAACAGCCCGGATGCAACTGCTGGCGCCTTCACCGACGACTGGTTCCATACAGGTGATCTTGGCTACTTCGACGAGGACGGTTTCCTGTTCATCGTCGGCAGGATCAAGGAGCTGATCATCCGGGGCGGCTACAACGTGTACCCGCTGGAGATCGAGGACGTGCTGCACGCCCACCCCGCCGTCGCCGAGGCAGCCGTCGTCGGAATACCCGACGACCGGCTCGGCGAGGAAGTGAAGGCAGTCGTCACGCTCCGGCCCGGCGCACAGGTGACCGCGCCGGAACTCATCGCGTTCTGCAAGGAGCGCCTTGCTGCCTACAAGTACCCGCGGGTCGTCGAGTTCCGCGCCGAGCTGCCGAAGAACGCCCTGGGCAAGATCCTCAAGGACGAGCTCGTCCCGCACTGACCGAAACGCCGCCCTCGCTGGCCACGCTCGGAAGATAGGGAGGAGGCCTCCGCGACCGCTAAAGTTCCGCGCGTGATGGCGCCACGCGGCTACTTGCGCCCAGCGGCTACTTCCGCCCAGCCGCAGCCACCTCCGCCAGTCGCAGGGCGAGCTTGGGACAGATCCGGACTGCCTCCTGCGCGTCGGCGAGCAGTCCGGCCGGAATATCGTGCCGCCAGATGATCGGGAACCCCCAGTCGTCGAGCGTGATCAGCTCCGGTGCCACCTCGGCGCACAGGGCGCGGCCGTCGCAGGCGATGGGGTTGACCGTAAGCCGCTGCCGGTCAGTCATGGCCGCATACCTTCCCTGGGAACGGGGAGTACCGGGCTACCGCCGGCGCTGCAGCACCAGCCGTGGGCATGCAGGTCAAGCTCGTCGCCGAAGACCTCGAGCGCGCTGCGGATCATCCGGACCGCGCCGTCGGGATGCCGGCACGCTCCCCTGCCATTCACCTGGCCAAGCCAGCGGGAGAGCCTGCGCGTGTCGGCGATCCGGCCGGCGGCCAGCGCGCTTAGCTCGCTGGCGATCGCGGCCAGGCCGAACACGCATGGTCCGCACTGCCCCGCCGATTCGGCAGCCAGGTAACTGGCCAGGCGCGACGTCTCGGCCAGCCCGCAGGCATCGGCCGGCAGTGCCGCGACCAGCCCGGCACCTGGTCCGGCAGCCGCACTGGCCAGTCCGGCCGCAGAAAACGGCAGATCAGCAACCGCTGGCCATGGCACCCAGGCGCCGAAGTAGCCGCCGATGAGCAGCGCACTGAGTTCCTGATCCGGGCCTCCCGCCTGGGCGAGCACCTCGGCGACCGGCATGCCGATCTCGATCTCCCGAACTCCAGGCCGGCTGACCCCGCCGATGATGGTGACAAGCATCGAGCCCGGCTCGTCCGGCGTGCCGATCGCACGGAACCACTCCGCGCCGTGGCGCACGATCAGGGCCAGGTGCGCCAGCGTCTCGGCATTCTGCACCAGCGTCGATCTGCCGTTCAGCCCGCGCTCAGCCAGCCGCGGCGGCACCGGCGTCGGCACCGGCTTGCCGTTCTCGGCCCAGTTCACCACGGCGCTGGCCTCGCCAGCCACGAATCCGCTGGCAGCCGTCAGAACGTCGATGCGCACGTCGTCAAGTCCGGCCGCCTGCCGCTGCGCGACTGCCTCGTCGATGGTCTCGCGGACGGCCGCGTGCGCCACGAAGACAACCTGCCCGGCACGGATCATGTGCGCGGCGGCCGCGGCGCCGTCCAGGACTAGGTGCGGCTCAGTGGCGAGCAGCACCTTGTCCTTGGCGCTCGCAGGCTCGCCCTCGGTGCCGTTGACCACAACCACGGGCCGGTGCGCAGCGTCGGCAACGGCGGCGAGCTTGCGGGCGGTCGGGAACGCCGCACCACCGCGGCCGGTCAGGCCAGCCCGCCCGACCTCGGCTATCAAGGCGCCGGCTTGCCCGCGCCGGCCGGCCAGCGGCAGCGGCCCGTGCCGGGCGAGATGCTCGCCCAGGGTGGCCGGCGACCCGCCGAAGCTGCGCGGCAGCAACCGAGGCAGGCGGCGAGCGTCCCGGCTGTCGCGAGCATTGTCGACCGGAGCGGCACCGATGATGCGATCGGTCTTCATCGACCGGATGCGTAGCTCTTGCTAGCGGATCGCCGCAATGCCGGCGGCAACTCTGGGTCGGGCCGGCGCCTGCCAAGCAGCCGGGCGATAACCGCGGCAGCGACCATCGCCGCCGAGCCGCACTCGATCAGCGCAACCCACCAGTAGTGCAAGTCGCCGCCTGCGGTCAGCGAGTGCGCGAACGCGGCAGGCCAGGCTAGGTAGGCCAGCCAGTGCACGGCCCGCCAGGTCCGGAAGCCGAGCCTGGCCCGCAGCAGGCTGGTGATCAGCACGGCGCCTGCCAGGTCTACGGCGAGTGCGCCGAGGCCGATCGCCGCTGTCCGGTAGGGCGAGGTGAATGGCAGCACCGAAGCCGCCCAGCCGATCGTGACATACGGGTCGAGAATCGCGGTGACAACGTGCAGCCCTAGCAGCGCCACCGCGAACAGCGACAGCGTGCGGTGCACCTCGGCGACGGTGAACCGCGCCCAGCTACGCGGTGCCGAGCCAAGCCGTGTCGCTGCTCCGAGGACGATGACCAGGCTGAACAGGACAAGCAGCACCAGGCCGCTACCGCGAGAGACGAACCACAGGCCCTGGGCGCCGGACGCTGCGGCAGCCATCGCGCTCACGGCCGGCCGCCAAGGTCAAGCACCGCGGGCACGCGGGGCTGGCCGAGCTGACCGGGCAAAGTTGGCGCGAGGCGGCCGTTGTCGGCAGCGGGCCAGCCGCCCACCAGGAGCACTGATCCGTCCCCGGCGACCAGGCGGGCGGCAAGGCCGCGGGCGGCAAGCCAGGTCGGCGCGTCCTGCCCGGTGATAACAGCCGCGGTGGACGCGGCATTGGCGTCGGCGCAGGTCGCGGCGGCAACGCTGACGGTACGCCACGGCCCTGCTGCGGGCATTCCGGTACGCGGGTCCACGATGTGATGGACCACCTGGCCCGCCCGCAGCCATCGGCGGGTCGCCGTCGATGACGTGGCCAGGCCGCCGCCAGTTAGCCGCACGAGCTGGGTCGGCGACCATCGGGACGAAGAGCGGGACGACTGCCGGTGATCGTCGGCAATCAGGACCGGCCAGCCGCCCTGCGGACACTCTCCCGCCGCCGTCATGTCACCGCCAAGGCTGACCAGCACGCCGCCCGCCCCGCTGGCCGCCAGCGCCGCGCGCGCCGCCCAGTCGGCGCCAAGTCCCTTAGCGGTCGCTCCGAGGTCAAGCCGCACGCCGGCCGGCATGCTCAGCAGCGTCCCCTCCAGTCTTACCGTCTGCCAGCCAGGTACCTGAGCCGGCTCCGGCGCTTCCCCGGCGTCCCATCGGCGCATTCGGACCTGGGCGAAGTCCCGGTCGTAGCCCAGCGCAATGAGCGCGCCGCCCACCGTCGGATCGACCAGGCCACCGGTCCAGCGGGCAGCCGCGAGCGCAACGGCTATCGCCTCGGCCAGCCCGGCGCTGACCTCGACCGGCTCTCCTTCGTGCTCGAGCATCCTGGAGATCTCCGAGTCGGCCCGGAACCGGCTCGCGGCGAGGTCAAGCCGTTCCAGCTCGCGGTCGACAGCACCGACGGCGGACCGCAGCGAACCGGCTGGCCAGACAGCCAGCCGGGCGGTGGTGCCAAGCGCATCCCGCTCCGCCACGGCTACCTGCGCCGACCCGGAACTGGCCAGCTGCCACATCGGCCGCCCGGTAAGCCCGAGAACGCTCGCGCTCATCAGTTATCCCGCCAGGTGACGGTGCCACCGCCGGTTCCGCCAGCTCCGCCCGAGCTGCCGACCGTCACGCCGGAACCGCCCGAGGTCACGACGGCGTGCGAGAGACTCGGCTTCTGCGCGCCCCCGCTCACCGCTCCCTGCTGGGTCGTACCGACGGTGCTGACCGCCGGCGTTGCCGCGGCATGGGCAAAGTAGCCCGATGTGGCGGCCACGCCCGCGATCAGCGCGGCCACCGTCCAGTTCGAAACCCGGCGCGTCTGCCGCACGCCGGCGTCCCGCCGCGTCGCGGCCTGCCCAGCGCTCGTCCCGCTCGCCATCCAGTCGCCGTCGTCGGGACCGGGCAGCCTACTGCGTCCGCCCCGATATTCCTGATCCATCTCACTGTCCTTTCATCCGGCCGGCTGTTATCCGGTGCTTCTACCTTGCGGCAGGCAGCATGAGAGGGCCGTGAGCCGCAGATGTGAGTCGCTCACATGCTCCTCACATCGTCGCGACATCGCACCGTGCGTAACCTCGGGTTATGCGCGTGCTCGTGGTAGAGGACGAAGCCAGGATGGCCCGGCTGGTTAAGCGCGGCCTGGAGGAAGAGGGTCACGCGGTCGACATCGCAGCCGACGGTCCCGAGGGATTCTGGATGGCTACCGAGAACAGTTACGCGGCGATCACCCTGGACCTCATGCTGCCCGGCTTCGACGGCTTTGAGCTGTGCCGCAGGCTGCGCGCGAGCGGCGTGTGGGCGCCCGTCCTCATGCTGACCGCCAGGGACGCGGTCGGCGACCGGGTCCGCGGCCTGGACGCCGGAGCCGACGACTACCTGGTCAAGCCGTTCAGCCTGCTTGAGCTCGCGGCCCGGCTGCGTGCGCTCGCCCGCCGCGATGACCGGGCCAGGCCCGCAGTGCTCGCGGTCGGCGGCCTGCGTCTTGACCCGGCGACCAAGCAGGCGTGGCGGGACAAGGCCGAACTGCAACTGTCTCCGAAGGAGTTTTCGCTGCTCGAGCTCTTCCTACGGCACCCCGGCGCGGTGCTGACCCGATCGCAGATCCTCGAGGCGGTCTGGGACTTCGCCTATGACGGCGGTTCCAATGTCGTGGACCAGTACATCGCCTACCTGCGGCGCAAGGTGGACATCCCGTTCGGACGCCATGACATCGAGACGGTCCGGGGAATGGGCTACCGTTTGCGGCAACCGCAGCCGGCCTGAGATCAGCTCGTGTCCATTCGCCTGCGCGTCGCAACCGTCTTCACGCTGGCCCTGGCTATTGCGTTTGCGCTCGGAAGCTGGCTACTGGTCGGTCAGCTCAATGCGGTCATGCTCCGCGCGGCGGATTCTGGCCTGGCTGTTCAGCTAAGTCAGGCCGGCCGTCTCCTCTCCGCGAACGGATCGGCGACGGGCGGCTCGCCGGAAAACCTAGCGCCAGGCGACTACATTCTCCAGCTCATCGATTCCTCCGGCCACGTCCGGCGAGCCAGCCAGGACGCTGGCAGGACCGCGCTGCTGACGCCCGCCGAGCAGCGCGCGGCCTCCTCCGGCCCGATCACCGTGACTGCGACGATCGACGGAGATCGCGAGCGGCTGCTGGGCGCGCCGTTCAAGGCCAGGCCTGGCTGGATCGCCGTCGCTGGCGTATCGCTCGAATCGGAGGACAGCACGGTGTCTGCCGTCACCACCAGGCTGCTCATCGGCGGGTCCGCGTTCGTGATCGTCGCCGGAATCGGCTCCTACCTGCTGGCACGCGGGGCCCTGGCGCCAGTCGAACGACTGCGACGGGAAGCGTCCGCGATATCAGAACGCGATCCGGCTGCGCGGCTGCCGGTACCGGGCACGCGAGATGAGATCTCTGCCCTCGCTAAGACCATGAATGATCTGCTCGGCCGGCTGCACAGCGCACTGGCCCGTCAACGCGCGTTCGTAGCGGATGCGAGTCACGAGCTGCGCACGCCGTTCGCCGTGCTCCGCGGCGAGCTTGAGCTTGCCGGCAAACCTGGCCGCAGCCAGGATGAGCTCGCCGACGCGGTAGCCAGCGCGGCAGATGAAGCAGCCCGGCTGAGCCGGATCACCGACGATCTCCTGCTCCTGGCCCGCAGCGACGAGGATCAGCTAGCCCCGCGCACCGAGCCAACCGATATTGCTGGCTTGCTGTCGCGCAGCGCGGAGCAGGCCGGCCAGCGCTGCGCCCACCTCGGCGTCAGCTGCCAGGTTGACGTCCAGCCTGGCCTGGTCGCGCGCATCGATCCTGGCAGGATCCGCCAGGCCGTCGACAATCTCGTTGACAACGCCCTGCGGTACGCACCGCCCGGCAGCCAAATCGCCATCTCGGCCCGTGCGCATGAGCGCGACCTCAGGATCGAGGTAGCTGACGGCGGCCCCGGCTTCCCGGCTGACTACCTTCAGCACGCCTTCGAGCGGTTCAGGCGGCCGGACGGCGGCCGCACTCGCGCCGACGGCGGGGCCGGCCTCGGGCTTGCCATCGTCCAGGCCATCGCCCACGCGCACGGCGGGACAGCGACCGCGATGAACCGGCAGACCGGAGGTGCGATCGTCGCGCTTGAGCTGCCCGGCTCGGTGCACGGGTGAGAAGGTGGGGCCATGCAGGTCGATGCCTCCGCCGCCGTCACGGCTACGCCGGTTGAGGTCGAGGCTGCCGCGGTCGCCGCGGAAGCTGACGGTTACGACGGCTTCGGCGTCCCCGAAACCAGGCACGACGCCTTCCCGGCGCTGGCGCTGGCAGCTCGGGCGACGTCCAGGATCTCACTGCACTCTGCCATCGCCGTGGCGTTCGCTCGGAACCCGATGAGCATCGCGATCCTGGCCAACGACATCCAGCTCGTGTCCGGCGGACGGTTCCAGCTCGGCCTCGGCTCTCAGGTCAGGCAACACATCGAACGTCGTTTCTCGATGCAATGGAGCCATCCAGCGGCGCGGATGGAGGAGTTCATCGCCGCCGTCCGGGCCATCTGGCACTGCTGGGCTACCGGTGAGCGGCTGGCCTTCCGCGGCACGTTCTATCACCACACCCTGATGACCGACTTCTTCAATCCGGGGCCGAACCCGTGCGGCAATCCGCCCGTCATGCTCGCCGCTGTCGGCGAGCTCATGACCGGCGTGGCCGGCCGGGTTGCCGATGGCATGCTTTGCCACAGCTTCACCACGCAGGCGTATCTGCGCGAGCGCACAGTGCCGGCGTTGCTCGCAGCCCGCGGCAACCTGGCTGGGTTTACCATCAGCTTGCCCGTTTTCGCCGTGCTCGGCAGCGACGCCGCAGCACGGGCGCGGGCCGAGGCCGGCGTGCGCGCGCAGATCGCCTTCTATGGCTCGACGCCCGCCTACCGTGCGGTACTCGACCTGCATGGCTGGGGCTATCTGCATGACCAGCTGAATCGGCTATCGCGTCAGCAGGCCTGGGCCGAGATGGCCGCTTTGATCAGCGATGACGTACTCGACGCGTTCGCGCTGTCAGGGACGCCGGTGCAGGTGGCCGCCGAGGTCAGGGCGCGGTTTGGTGAGCTCGTCGACCGTGTCGCGCTGTACACGCCCTACCAGGCGAATCGGGAGGACCTGACGGCTGCCACGGCCGCACTCCGCGGCCAGACGTGACGCTGGCGATGCGCCGGCCGCCGCGGGCACCGAAGCTGAGCCGGTCAGCGTGAGCAAAACACACAATGGCCAGGGCCTTTCGACTCTGCCGGCTTCGCGACTGCACAGCGACGATGAAGGCGCCGCAGCAAAGCGGCGAGGCCCCGCGCGGGGACCGCACGTCGTGGCTGATGCGGCTGCTAGCACAACGGCCGGAGGGGAGTGCGGCCCCTCCGGCCGTTGCTGTCGCGAGTCGGGACTAACGCCCCTGCCGCGACCGCGCCCGTCCGGTCAGACTGATTTCAGGACAGGGCTGTCGGCGACAGCAGCCCGGAGAGTGAGGATCAGATGTCTGGAGTAGTGGTCGGCATCGATGGATCGCGCAACGCCAGCCATGCGCTGGAGTGGGCGATGACTGAGGCTGCGATTCGCAAGGCACCGCTGACAGTCATCACCGTCAACCAGGTATCGGCGAGCTACTGGACCGGAAACCCAATCACGCTCCCTTCCGACCACGAGCGGGTTGCGGAGGCGCGCAAGGCGGCCGAGGCGGCCGTCGCGGAGACCGCATCACGGCTTGGCAGCGAGCAGCCCGCATCCGTGACAGTGGTTGCGGTGAATGGCTTTGCCGTCCAGGAGTTGGTTAACGCGTCGGAGAACTGCGACCTGCTTGTGGTCGGCACCCGTGGTGGCGGCGGATTCGCCCCGCTCAGGCTTGGCTCGGTCAGCAGCCAGGTCGTGCACCACGCGAAGTGCCCGGTCGTGGTCGTGCCCGCAGGCGAGTAACAGAGCGGCCAGTCCAGAGCGTTACAGGAAGGAAGCAGGACAGTGCCTACCCGGATCGGCATCAACGGCTTTGGCCGGATCGGCCGTGCGTTTGTGCGGCGATCCCTCAATCGCAGTGACCTGGAGGTAGTGGCAGTCAATGACATCACCGATGCCCGGACTCTCGCGCATCTGCTGGAATTCGACTCCACCTACGGTCGGCTTGCCGCAACGGTCGGGTACTCAGACGATTCGATAGTGATCAACGGCCGGCCCGTCACCGCGCTCAGCATCCGCGAGCCGGCCGCGATCGCCTGGGGTGATCTGGGCGTCGACGTGGTGATCGAGTCGACGGGTCGCTTCCGCAGCCGCGACGACGCCGCGATGCACCTCAAGGGCGGTGCCCGCAAGGTGCTGATCTCTGCTCCCGGCAAGGGCGCTGACCTGACGGTGGTGATCGGGGTCAATGACGCCGATTACGATCCCGGGCGACACGATGTGATCTCCTGCGCCTCGTGCACCACCAACTGCGTGGCGCCGATGGCAAAGGTTCTCGATGACGAATTCGGTCTCGTGCAGGGTCTGATGACCACGGTGCATGCCTACACCGGCGATCAGATGCTGCTCGACGGCCCGCACAAGGACCTGCGCCGGGCGCGAAGCGCGGCGGTCAGCATCGTTCCAACCACGACGGGCGCTGCCCGGACAACGGGACAGGTCATTCCCGCCCTGGCCGGGCGCCTGGACGGAGTGGCAGTGCGCGTGCCAGTCGAGGACGGTTCGCTCACGGACCTGACCGTCGTTCTCGGCCGGGACGTGACTGTCGATCAGGTCAACGACGCATTCAGCCGGGCTGCCGACGGACCGATGGCAGCGATCCTGCGCTACAGCACCGACCCGCTGGTCTCGCGTGACATCATCGGCGACCCGGCATCTTGCGTATTCGACTCCGGCCTGACCCAGGCCGCAGGCAGCCTGGTCAAGGTCTTCGGCTGGTACGACAACGAGTGGGGTTACACCTGCAGGCTCGCCGACCTGGCGGCTCTCGTGGGTGGCGCCCGCTAGCTGGTGGAGCACTACGACTCCTACCCGGTCTTGCTTGCCGAGCACGAACTCGGCAGCGGGACCGCCGTCGATACTGCCACTCAGGCCCTGGCAAGCGAGCTTTCGCGTCGCGGCCTGGCGGTCATCACGGCCCGGACCCTGGCAGATGTGCAGTTCGCGATGGCCGCCAACGCCAGCATCGGGGCGGTATTGCTGGACTGGGACCTATTCAGCTCCGAGCGCGAGCTGCAGGCGATCATTGATCAGATCCGCAAAGTCAGCGAGCATCTGCCGATCGCCCTGCTCGCAGACCATGCGGACGTGCAGAGCATCCCGCTTGCAGTCGCCGAGCGAGCGGCCGCATTCTTCTGGCTGCACGAGGACACGCCGGCTTTCGTCGCCGGACGGGTCGAGAGGATGGTCATCTCTTACGCCGATCAGCTGCTCTCGCCCTTCTTCGGTGCGCTCAAGCGCTACGTCGACGACTACAACTGGACCTGGTGCTGCCCTGGTCACAACGGCGGGATGTTCTACCACAAGACCCCGCTCGGCCGGGTCTTCTTCGACTACCTGGGCGAGCCGTTCCTGCGCGGAGACCTGTGTAACTCCGTGCCTGAGCTTGGCTCGATTTTGCAGCACCAGGGCCCTGTCCTCGATGCCGAGCGTAAGGCCGCCGAGGTCTTCGGTGCCGAGCGAACGTACTTCGTGCTGAACGGCACATCAACGTCGAACAAGATGGTGGCGATGTCCCTGCTCGTGCCGGGTGACCTCGTCCTGTTCGATCGTAACTGTCACAAGTCCAACCACCACGGCGCGCTGATGATGGCCGGTGCCATACCCGTCTATCTGAACCCCACCCGTGACGCGAACGGCATCATCGGGCCGGTTGACCATGAGTTCCTGGACGAGACCTATATCCGCGAGCGAATCCGGCGCAACCCGCTGATCTTCGACGCCGAGGCCTGGCGGCGCGAGCGCCCGTTCCGGCTGGCGATCCTGACCAACACGACCTATGACGGCGTCTGTTACAACGAGCGGGAAGTGCTTGACCGGATCGGCCGCCTCTGCGACTACATCCTGTTTGACGAGGCGTGGATGGCCTATGCCAAGTTCCACCCGCTGTTCGCCGACAGGTTCGGCATGGCCCTTACCGCGCTCGGACCGGACGATCCCGGCATCTACACCACGCAGTCGACCCACAAATGCCTGGCTGGTATGTCACAGGCGTCTCAGATCCACGTCCGCGACAGCCATCTGCGCGGACAACGCCGCCAGCTCAGTCACGACCGCTTCAATGAGGTGTTCATGATGCACACCTCTACGTCGCCGCAGTACAACATGATCGCCTCGCTCGATGTGGGCGCCCAGATCATGGCGGGCCGGGCCGGCTTCGCGCTGATGGACGAGGCGGTCCGTGAGTCGATCGCGCTGCGCAAGCAGGTGGAGCGCTACCACTCCGAAATCGCAGCCCAGGCCGGCAGCGCGGAGACAAGCTGGTTCTTTGACATATTCGGCCCGCACCAGGTCAGCCTGACCGCAGACGAGCTGCGTGCGGCCGCCGCGGCTGACTACCTCGATCCGCGCGTCCATGCGGCGTTGCAGCAGGCCGCCGCCGACGGCGGCCTGTCCGAGGTCGCCTGGCGCGAGGTTTCTGACGACATCCTGGCCAGCGTGCCAGAGTGCTGGATGTTCCACGACGGTGACGACTGGCACGACCTGCCCGGCCTGACCCCCGGCTATGTGATGCTTGACCCGACAAAGTGCTCGCTCACCACTCCGGGCGTCGAGGGCGGACGTAGGCTGGCCGCCTCAGGCATCCCGGCGGCAGTTCCGGCCGCGTTTTTGCGGGCCCGCGGCATCGTCAACGAGAAGACCAGCTTCTACTCGATCCTGCTGCTGGTCACGCCGGCCATCGAGCGCGGCAAGTCGGGCACGCTGCTGTCCGAGCTACTTGACTTCAAGCGCTGCTACGACCGTGACACGGAGGTCAGCACGGCGCTGCCGGATCTGGCGGCAGCGCACCCGGACCGGTACGGCAAGCTCGGCCTGCGCGAGCTGTGCGACCAGATGCACGACCTGCTCCGCCGCAGCCGCGCGGATGAGCTGCAACGGGCGGTGTACAACGCCGAGCACGAGCCTGAGATAGTGCTGACGCCTGCCGACGCTCACGCCCAGCTGATTCGCGGCAACGTTGAGCTGATCCCGCTCGACGAGCTGGCCGGGCGGATCGCCGCGAGCCTGATCGTGGTCTACCCGCCCGGAATCGCGGTCATGGTGCCTGGCGAACGATTCGGCACCCATTCGGCCGCGATGGCCTACCTCAAGCTTTTCGAGGAAAGCGACAACATGTTCCCCGGTTTCGAGTCCGAGATGCAGGGCATCTTCCCGCGCCGCTCAGATGACGGCAGGCTGCGCTACTACACCTATGTGGTGGCTGAGCGCTCAGGTCAAAGGGAGCGTGCCCGGGCCAGGTAAAGTCCGGCGAGCGGACCTTCGGCCACGGCGGGCCGGGACCTTGCGCCCTAGCGAGGCTGGCCAGGTGAGCATGGCATGGGGATCATGACTGCTAGCTTGAATGCCCCACCGGCGGCAATCGGCCCTGGCCTCGGGCTGCCGTCACGCCGACGCTGGATCGCGCTGGCCGTGCTATGTGTGTCCCTGCTGATGGTGACGCTCGACAACACCGTGCTCAACGTCGTGCTACCAACGCTGGTCCGGGATCTGAATGCCACCGATACCCAACTGCAGTGGATCGTCGACGCCTACGTCATCGTCTTCGCCGGCCTGCTACTTGTAGCCGGCAGCGTGGCGGACCGGGTCGGCAGGAAACGTACATTCCTGGCCGGCCTTGCTGCCTTCGCGGCCGGATCCACCTGGGCCGCGTTCTCCGGCTCCGTCAGCATGCTGATAGCCGCCCGCGCCAGCATGGGCATCGGCGGCGCACTGATCATGCCGTCCACGCTGTCGATCATCACCCAGATGTTCGCTGAGCCGGGCGAGCGCCAGCGAGCCATCGGTTTCTGGGCCGGCACCAGCGGGCTCGGCGTCGCACTCGGCCCGATCATCGGCGGCTTGCTGCTCGCGCATTTCTGGTGGGGCTCGGTCTTCCTGATCAACGTGCCGATCGCTGTGCTCGGCATCGCCTGCGGCCTACCCCTCGTCCCCGACTCGAAGAACCCCGCCGCCGCTGCCCCCGACGTGACCGGGGCCCTGCTTTCGGTCGCGGGCCTGGGGCTGCTGTTGTGGTCAATCATCGAGGCACCTGTCCGCGGCTGGTCATCGGGGCTGGTCATCGTCACCGGCATCGGCGGCCTGGCGGTGCTCGCCGCATTCGCTGGCTGGGAGCGGACCAGTAAGCATCCGATGCTCAACCTTGAGTTCTTTAGGCATCGGGCTTTCTCCGCGGCCATCTCATCCGTCGGGCTGGCCACGCTCGGGCTCTTCGGGGCGCTGTTCGTGCTGACCCAGTTCTTGCAGTTCGACCTGGGTTACACGCCGCTGCAGGCCGGCGTCCGGGTGCTGCCGGCCGCCGGAGCGATCGCCGTGGTCGCGCCGCTGTCCGCGCTGCTATTGCGGGCAATCGGCACGAAGCTGACGGCAACCGCCGGCCTGCTCGTCATCGGGGCGGGACTTTGGCAGATCTCGCAGGCAACGACCGGCACGACCTACTTCGGCACGCTTCCCGGAATGGTCATGCTTGGTATCGGTGCGGGCCTTGCCATCCCGGCAGCCACCTCATCAGTCATGGGCTCGGTTCCGACCGAGCACACCGGCATCGGGTCCGCGACGAACGGCGCGGTCCTTCAGGTAGGCGGCGCTCTCGGTGTTGCAATCATCGGCAGCCTGCTGGCGACCAGGTACTCAGACCGGATGACGGCAGCCCTGGCTCCGCACCACATCCCTGCCTCGATCGAGCATGTGATTCTCGGCTCGGTAGGCGGTGCCCTCGACGTAGCCGCGAAGGTCGGCGGCGTGCTCGGGGCCGAGCTAGCGCACCTTGCCAGGTCCGCCTTCATCAGCGGCATGGATCTGGGCCTGACGGCCGCGGCCGCGGTAGCCATCGCCGGAGGCGTGCTCGCTTTCGTCACGCTTCCGCGCAAGCGCACTGGCGGTAACCGGCGGTAGCCCGTGGCCTGGCCGGCCCCAGTGAGAACATTGGACGGGCACCGGCGCCTGGGACCATCGGCCCTGGCCGGACGGCGCGGGGTCCGGTTCGATGAATCAGGACGCCCGTGGCCTGACGCCAGGGCGCAATGAAAGCGAGGCAGCTCCATGGCCAGTGCGGGCAGTTCAGAACCGCTAGTTGTGGTCGGCGTAGACGGCTCGGCTGAGTCGGTCGCCGCACTCAGCTGGGCAGCCAGCTACGCGGCAGCCACCGGCGCCCGGATCCGCGCCATCATCGCCTGGCACTACCCCGCCGCGGCAGGACCGGCGCCGGTAGGCGTGGCGCCGAAAGCGATTTCAGACGATGTCCGGGCGCAAATGCAGGAGGC
>Ga0187814_10000020_pt1 | contig 34212 bp, 34 predicted proteins | sample NC_S_4_FD_132450 | JGI IMG/M metagenome (GOLD analysis project Ga0187814, IMG submission 132450) | Wetland sediment microbial communities from Neuse River Estuary, North Carolina, USA - ASW-S_4 | ecosystem: Environmental > Aquatic > Freshwater > Wetlands > Sediment | place: USA: North Carolina... | reverse complement strand
TGGGGCTGGGGTAGCTGTTCGCCTTCGCGGACATCGTCGCTCGTCAGCTCGAACGAGGCGACTTGGGGCAAGCGCTCGTACGGGTTGTAGTCGGTCACACTGTGCCTCCGTTTCTGGCTACTGGTCGGGTCATGCGGTTGCGGTACCCGATCCTAACCGCGATCTCGAGCTGGATCTTCGGCGCGACTCAGCTAGTGCCTGCGGCCGCGCCGAAGGGGAGGGCCGCCCGCCGCAGTCGTATATGACTGATGGGTCACGCGGCGGACGGCCCAGTCCACGGAGGCCCCGATGTGCGCTCGTGACGGCGCACGTGGTCGTCGAGGCGAGCTCGCCAGGCGCGTGCGAGTTCGGCCCGAAGGCGCTCACGCTCGGGCTCGAACTGCCTCTCGCCTGGTGACTTGGCAGGCCGCTCCCACCACGGCTTCGGTTTTTCCGCGGACATGGGTAAAAATTTCGGCGAGGAAGCCAGTCCCTTTGAGCCTGGGACCCGACTGACGGACGCCTCTCGGACTCACCAGGCCCCCTAGCGCCGCTAGGCGGCTCAACGACCGATGTGGCACGCGAACGCGCGTGCAATCATTGTCTTGTGTTCGGAGACGAGTCGGGCGACGAGAGCCTCGAGGAGACGATTCGTTCAATCGCGCGGGAGTTGGGGCGGTCCGTCGAACGCACGATGGACAACCTCGACCTGGATGAGTTCGCCGATGCGGTTGGCGTTGACCGTGATTTGGCCAGACAGTGGGTCGACAGCGCCAGCGGCTGGTTGCGGGCGCAGGGGGATCGCTTCAGCGACGAGGTGGGGTTCCGGGTCGCTGGTCTGAGGCGCACGCCCGCCGGGGATCCGTTGTTTGGCGCCGCTCCACATCCTTTGGATTTGCCAACCGAGGAGCAGGGCCTTGCGCTGGCCGCACTTCAGTCCGGCCGTTGGATCGTCGAGCCGGGGACCGAAGCGCTCGCGGTCAAGGGGGAGGGGCCTGGACCCCGGGATGCCCTCGGGATCGTCCGCGAGCTCCGCGTTCGCGATTGGATCGCCGCCGACGGCGCGATCACCCTCGCCGGTCGCCGCGCGCTCAGCCGCTGGCTCGACTCCTGACTACGCTTTCAGCGCTACGGCTGCCTCGGGCGTCGCGACGTGGAAGCTGAAGCTCTCCTCGAGATACAGCTGCACGACCTCGCTGTCGTGTGAGGCGTAGCCGATCGAGAGGTCCTGGCCACACTCGAAGACGAAGTCGCCTCCGCGCAGGCTGAGTACGACCGCGCCCTCCAGGCCGGGCGCCCAGACGATCGGGCCTTCGACGATCTTGCGCAGGTGGTCCAGCAGTGGGTAGCCGCCGTGCTCCGCGGTCTCGACGACCCGCCGATATTGCTCGCGTCCCAGGGCCAGGCCGTACGGGCCGGTCACCCCGCTGCTGAGGAGTCGGTCGACTGCACCGGCCACATGCCGCGGATAGGCGTCCGTCGCGTCGCCGAGTGGTGTCGGTTCGTGGGGGGAGGCCTCGCCGATTCCGGTCATCGCGCCGTGCCAGCCGTGAAACACGGCGACGTTCTCCGCCACCGCGATCTGATGTGCGGCCTTGTCGAGTGCCTCGAGGTCCACATCGTCTGCGCCGCGATCGGCATCGCGCAGCTCGGAACGCGAGAGCTCGAAGTCAGCTCGAACTTCGACGAGCGGCAGCACGCGTCGCTGAAGTCCGGCCACACCCTCGCACGGGGCGGACGCCAGGGGGGAGGTGCGCCCGAGGTTCGTTGCCGAATGTTCCCAGCCAAGCGGGCCCGAGAAGTCGACCAGCTTGCGGGCGGCGAGCGCCGGAGTCAGACGCTCCCGCGCCTCCTCGTCCAGGAGACTCCAGACCGCGTCGCTGATCGGAGCGTGCGAGCGAAGTAGATGGTTCATCGCCAAACTCCTTTGAGAGTTCCGATTCCGAGCGAGCCACCCTCGTACCCGCCTGCGGGGCCAGAACCCCCGCCTTCAAACGTCTCCTCCTCAGCCTCCTCGCCGTGTTCGACAATGTCGTCCGATTGGAACAGGATGCCCTGCGCGACTTCGCGCCACGGCGGGGTCCGCCTCAGTAGGAACTCGAGGTCCATGCTGAAATGCTTGAACTCCTCTCCCTGCGCGTCGCGCATCACGGCGAGCGCCTCGGGATTGGTCTCTACAGAGATGCGCTGCTCGTACCAGCCGATCGCCTCGGCCTCCTCAGTCAGGGAGGCGCACAGCCGGGCGAACGTCCTGGTGGCGGGCGAAAGCTCGCCGGGTGGCTCATGGTATTGGTCGAAGCCCATCGATCTCCTCGCTGTGATGTGGCCGTTGATGAACTTTAGGCCGACCGGCTGCACCTGAGGTAACGATCGCGCTTCGCCGACGGTGGGAGCGCCTCTGGGCAGTGGGCGAAGGGCCGCGCTGGGGCGCGGCGCTTCAGCCAGAGACAGGGCTTGCTCGCGTTTAGATGGGCTCGCTCGCGCTCAGACGCGCGAGCGTGCCACCCGCCACACGGACATACCCAATAGCACCGCGACCGCGACCGGCAGGATCCACCAGGCAGCGACGCTTGTATCCGCGATCAGCGCGGTCAGCGCGAGCGCGAGCACCACACCGACGGCAATTCGCCAATCGTCGCCGACCACGAAGTCCCAGAGAAAGCGAAGGAATCCCTCGACGCGGCTCATACTCCGATCGCCGCCTCCCTCGCTCGCGACTCGGGCGCGGGTCCGGGCAGGCGCCGCAGCATTGCGACCAGTCCGATTGCGAACAGCAGCAGCGTCGGCACGATCGCGAGCAGTGCGGCGTCGCCGCCCGGCCAGTCGGCGCCCGCTCCTTCGGCCCCCCAGAAGGTGCCGAACGAAGTCAGCATCACCCCGACCGCGAATTTCATCGTGTTCTCCGGTACGCGCGCGAGCGGTGCGTGGACTGCGATGCCGGCCAGAACCACGAGCAGGACGGCAACGCCTGCGGCTGCCGCGGCGAGCCCGACGTCGTGCTGGTTGGCGCCGAAGGTGAGCACGATGAACACCACCTCGAGTCCCTCCAGCAGCACGCCCTTGAACGCAATCGTGAAGGCGTACGCGTCCAGACCGGCTTTGACGGCGCCCGCCTCCCCCGCCGCTTCGAGCTCCTGCTGGTAGGCCTCCCGCTCGTCATGCTGGGCCTTCAATCCGGAGGCGCGGAGGATCGCCTTGCGCAGCCACTGAAGTCCGAAGATAAGGAGCAGCGCTCCGACGAACACCCGCAGGACGTTGATCGGCAGCGCGGTGAGCGCCGGTCCCAGCGCCGCGGTCAATGCGGCAAGCACCACGACCGCCGCGCCGACCCCAATGAACGTCGATCTCCAGCTGCGCGTGTACCCCACCGCGAGCACGATCGTGAGCGCCTCCACCGCCTCCACGGCGCAGGCGAGGAACACCGACACCGCTAGTCCGAGCTCGGCGCCGCTCATCGACTCGATTCGCTGGTTCTCGAGGGGCGCATACTCCGTGAAGAGCGTAGAGGACCGCTTTCCGGTCGTGGCCCGGTCGGTGTCAGTCGCTGAGCGGCCCGTCCCCCAGGAATCGCTCGATGGCCTCGTGTGTCGCCCGCGGCCGCTCGAGCTGCGGGACATGGCAACTCCAGCGGCGAGGTGGTTGGCTCCGCGAGGCGCTCCATCCCGGATGTGTCATACCCGTTTTCGCCGCCGATTCACGATCCAGATCGCACACGCGAGCGCAGCTAGCGGCGCACCACGCCGTGCCAGCCCGAGGAGGTCCGATCGCTCGACCACCATCGTGGTCTCCCACTGACCGAGCCGGCCACCCACCTCGAGCTGGCCGCCACGGAAGGCGATCCGCTCGACCCGGTAGTCGTAGTCACCGAGTGGTGAGCTGACCTTCACGATCCGACGTCGTGCAGGTGTCGGCGGCGCGCGGCGCGAACCTTGAGAAGATCGCGGCCAGCAAAGCGATCTCCTCGTCGTTCAGCTGCTCGAAGAAGCGCCGTTGCACTGAGGCGAAATGGGCGCCCTGCGCGCGGCGAATCAGATCGAGCCCAGCGTCCGTGAGGTGACCTTCCACGGCCCGCGCGTCCGATTGGACCGGGCGACGCTCAACCAGGCCGCGCGTCTCGAGCGCGTCCGTGATTCGCGAGATCCGGCTGAGGCTGAGGCCGCACGCTGTGGCCAGCGCCGATAGGCGAAGGCTTCGATCCTCGGCGGCGGCCAACCGCCCCAGGACCTCCAGGGCGCTGAGCGTAATCCCGTGCTCGGCCTCGAGCTCGGCGTCGAGTACCCGCGTCACCTGCTTGTGCGTTTCGAGGAGCCCGATCCAGGCCTGGGCGTGGACGTCGGACCACCTGGCAAGGCCATCGTCGCCGAGTACGTAGGCGCATTTGGAGGGTGCAGACTTGGTCGTGGCTGCCATATGCTTGCTCTAGCAATTGTAGCCGCCAGAAAGGACCTATTCGGATGGAGCGCGAGCAGATCATCGAGCAGCTCGAGGACGGCATCCTCACCATCACGCTCAATCGACCCGATCGGCTCAACGCCTGGACCGAGACGATGGCTCGCGAGCTGATGGCGGCGTTCGACCGAGCAGATGCCGACGATGAGGTACGGGCAGTGATCGTCACCGGCGCGGGTAGGGCGTTCTGTGCCGGGGCCGACCTCGAGCGCGGGGGAGAGACGTTCGACTGGCGCGCGAGGGAGAACGCGCCGGCCGTGCCCCGCGACAACGGTGGTCAGCTGACGTTGCGCGTGTTCGACTGCACAAAGCCTGTGATCGCCGCGATCAACGGCCCGGCCGTCGGTGTTGGGGTAACGATGACCTTGCCGATGGACATGCGGCTTGCCGCCGACGACGCAAGGTTCGGGTTTGTGTTCGTGCGCCGCGGCATCGTCCCGGAGGCGGCATCGAGTTGGTTTCTGCCGCGCGTGGTGGGCATCAACCAAGCGCTCGAGTGGGCCACGACTGGACGCGTGTTCTCCGCGCACGAGGCGCTCGCCGGGCGGCTCGTCCGCAGCCTCCACCCGCGTGAGGAGCTGCTGCACGCGGCACGTGCGCTCGCGAGTGAAATTGCGGAGAAGGCCGCGCCCGTCTCAGTCGCGCTCACGCGACGGATGCTGTGGAGGATGCTGGGTGCCGAGCACCCGATGATCGCCCACCGCGCGGACTCGCGGGCGATGTTCATCCGCGGCCAGTCCGCAGATGTCGTCGAGGGGGTCACCTCTTTTCTCGAGAAGCGCCCCCCGAAGTTCACCGACCGCGTCAGTGACGGCCTGCCCGACGTCTTTCCGGGCTGGAACACCCCCGCGTTCGAGTAGCCGGCCCGAGCCGAGCGGTCCCTGGGCGGAGCGCTCTCGACCCACCCGCTGCTAGACTAATGCTTGCCAGCAGGCAAGTATTTAGAACCGTCTGTGCGGAGCCCACATTTGCCCGCCACCGAAGCTACCCTCGACATCGATACCGCCGCGCGACTGCGAACCGCGATCGGGCGGCTCTCCCGGCGCCTGCGTACGACCGCGGCCGCGCGCGATGCGGGGCTCACGCCGACCGCGATCTCCGTGCTGCTGAGCGTGGTGCGAACCGGACCGACCCGGCTGTCAGTGCTCGCTGCCTCCGAGGGCGTCAACCCGACGATGCTCTCTCGCGTGATTGCCGGGATGGTGCAGGACGGGCTGCTAGAGCGCTCCAGCGACGAGGGTGACCGGCGGGCGGCGTGGGTCGAGGCCACGGCGGCCGGGGCCAAGCTCGCAGAGCGGATGCGGCGCGAGCGGACCGACGCGCTGAACCTCGCGCTGGAGGCGCTCTCCGACCCGGATCGTCGGCGACTCGAGAAGGCACTCCCCGCGCTCGAGTCATTGGCCGAGGAGCTGAAGGGACGGCGGCCGTGACGCGCGTGATACGCGTCGGCCGCACCACCTTCGCCTCGCTATCGGTTCCAAACTACCGCCGCTACTACAGCGGCCAGGCGATCTCCCTGATCGGGACCTGGATGCAGATGACCGCGCAGGCGTGGCTCGTACTGACGCTGACGCATTCGAGCACGGCGCTGGGCGCAGTGGTAGCGCTCCAGACACTGCCGGTGCTGCTGCTGGCGCCCTACGGGGGGGTGATCGCCGACCGGGTGGACAAACGGCGGATGATGATCGCGCTGCAGAGCGCGATGGGCGTCCAGGCCCTTGTGCTGGGGCTGCTGACGGTGACGGGCCTCGTGCAGGTGTGGGAGATCGGAGTGCTCGCCGTGATCCTCGGCGTCAACAACGCGTTCGAGAACCCCTCTCGACAGTCGTTCATGCTGGAGATGGTCGGGCCCGAGCATCTTCGCAATGCGGTCAGCCTCAACTCCGTGCTCGTCAACGTGGCGCGAACGGTCGGGCCGGCCGTCGCCGGAATCCTGATCGCAAGCGTCGGCGAGGGCGTGTGCTTCCTGGCCAACGCGGCCAGCTTCGCGGCCGTAGTCGGATCGCTGCTCACGATGGACCTCTCGGCGCTCAACCCGAGCAAGCCGGCGCCGCGCGCCCGCGGTCAGCTACGCGAGGGGTTCGCTTACATCCGCAGAACGCCGGAGCTGGCCGTACCGCTACTGATGATGGCGGTCGTCGGCTGTCTGACCTACGAGTTTCAGGTCTCGCTCCCGGTGATGGCCAGCCGCGGTCTGCATGCGGGCGCACGAGGATTTGGCTTCATGACCGCCGCGATGGGCATCGGTGCCGTGCTCGGGGGCCTGCTCGTCGCGGCGAGGGGGAAGACCGGGCTGCGGCCGCTGGTCGTGGCGGCGTGGATCTTTGGTGTGGCGGTCTCACTTGCGGCGCTCGCCCCGACCCTGGGACTCGAGCTCGGGGCGCTGGCGCTCACCGGCGCCGCGAGCATCTCGTTCATGGCCACCGGCAACTCGACGCTTCAGTTGAACGCGGCGCCGTCGATGCGGGGTCGGGTGATGTCTCTGTGGTTCGTGGCGTTCCAGGGCTCGACGCCGATCGGCGGACCGATCGTGGGCCTGACGATGGCAGTGCTCGGGGCGCGAGCGGGGCTCGGGCTTGGCGCGGTGACCTGCCTGGTCGTCGCGTTCGCCGGAGTGCTCGCGCTACGGCGGCCGCCAGGGACGCGCGAGCGACCGCGGTTGGGTGCGGAGGCGCTCGGGTAACGGTCGGCCGCGCCGTCCGCGCGATCGGCGAACATGACGCGCGTGATCGCTCGAGGCAGAGTCCTCTGCTCCGCGGCTTGCCTCGCGCTCTGCGCTGCCACCGGGGCTCGCGCCGCTGTCCCGTCGTGGACGACCTATCACCATGACGCTGCGCGCAGCGGCATCGATCCGGACTCGACCTCGCCGGTGACGCCGACCCAGGCATGGCAGACGAATGCGCTCGACGGCGCGGTCTGGAGTCAGCCGCTGGTGTACGGCTCGCGGGTGTACGTCGCCACCGAGAACGACACCGTGTACGCGCTCGACGCGGCGACGGGGGCGATCGTCTGGCAGAACCAGTTGGCGACCGCGGTGCCGTCGAATCAGCTGCGTTGCGGTGACATCATGCCGGTCGTCGGCATTACGAGCACCCCGGTGATCGACCCGTCGACGGGGCGAATCTACGTGGTCGCCGACACCTGGGACGGCACCAACCCGGGAACCATCGAGCACGAGCTATTCGCGCTGAACCTGGCCAACGGGACCGTGGCGTCGGGTCCGGTACCCGTAGATGCGCCGGGCAGCACGCACGCGGACCAGCTCCAGCGGGCTTCGCTGGCGCTCGACGCCGGCAAGGTGATCATCGGCTACGGCGGCAACGACGGCGACTGTGGCTCCTACCACGGGTGGCTGGTCGCGGTACCGGAGGGCGGGACCTCGCTGCAGACCTTCGAGGTCGATACGGACACGAACCAGGGAGCGATCTGGGGAGCGGGCAACGCCCCGGCGATCGACTCCTCGGGGGACATCTGGGTCTCGACCGGGAACGGCTCCAGCTGCTGCTTCGACTACCAGGAGTCGGTTGTGAGGCTCGATTCGAATCTCAACGTGGTCGGCTTCTGGGCGCCGTCGAGCTGGTCCTACCTCGACGATAACGACATCGACTTGGGTTCCAGCATGCCGCTGCTGCTCCCTGACGGGCTCGTCTTCGAGATCGGCAAGGAGGGCGTCGGCTACCTGCTGTCGGCGGCGAGCCTCACGGGAGAGGGCGGCTCGTCCCTTTATCAGGCCAGTGTCTGCAACGGCAGCTGGGGCGGTGGCATCTACGAGAACGGCGTGATCTACGTCGCCTGCTCGGACGGGATGTACGCGCTGGCGCTGAACACGGCGAACAAGACATTCGCGCCGTTGTCCGGTTGGAACGTCGATTCGAACGCCGTCAGCCCACCGATCTTCGCCGGCGGCCTGATCTGGTCAGCCGACTACAACGACGGCTCGCTCTACGGGCTCGACCCGAGCACGGGTGCAGAGACGTTCTCGGCGAACCTGGGAGGCTTCGAGCACTTCACCTCGCCCAGCGCCGCGGGCGGGCGGCTGTTCGTCGCCAACCAGGATCAGTCCGTCGCCAACGCCGATCAGGTCACCGCATTTCAGATCGCGAACCCGCCGCCGGCGTCCGCCACGGCCTCGCCCCCTGGGTCTGGCACCTCGCCCCCTGCACCGGTGACCTCAGTCCGGATCATCCCGGTGATCTCGCACCTGCGGGCGAGCGCGGTCCGGCGAAGGCTGCAGCTGACGCTCACGCTGTCGGTCCCGGCGAAGCTCAGCGTCGTCCTCTCGCGGGCGGTGTCAGGACGCGTCGTCAATCGGCACTGCCGCGCGGGCTCCACACACGGACGGCGGTGCAGCTTCTGGCGGTGGAAGGCCGCGTTCCGGATGAGCGGCAAGCAGGGACGCGACAAACTCAAGCCGAGGATGCGATCGCTCGCGGCTGGACGCTACCTCGTGACGGTCACCGCCACGGACTCCTCCGGCGGGCGCTCCAAGCGCTACATGGCCATGTTCGTGGTGCGGCGTCCCTGAACTAGAACGGGGATCCCCGGTGCCGCGTCCGCGGCGGCCGGCGAATCCCCTTCACACACCAGCGCTCGTGGAGTAAGGTCGCCGGTGGGCCCCGGGAGGACCTGTCCCGCGAACTGAGAGGGAGATGAATGAGCACACCCGTACCTGTGCGCCTCCACGTCAACGGCGTCGAGCACCAACTCGAAGTGGAGCCACGCCTGTTGCTCGTGCACGCGCTGCGCGATCAGCTTGGCTTGACGGGCACCCATGTGGGGTGCGACACGTCGAACTGCGGCGCCTGCACCGTGCACCTGGACGGGCGCGCGGTGAAGTCGTGCACCGTCCTCGCCGTGCAGGCCGACGGCGCCGAGGTGACGACGATCGAGGGACTAGCGCCTGAGGGAGAGCTGCATCCGCTCCAGGAGGCGTTCTGGAACGACCATGGGCTCCAGTGCGGGTACTGCACGCCGGGGATGATCATGGCGGCGGCCGGGCTGCTCGCCGACAACCCGAATCCGACCGAGGAAGAGGTGCGCCACGGGCTCGAGGGCAACCTCTGCCGCTGCACCGGCTACCACAACATCGTCAAGGCGGTGCTCGATGCCGCCAAGGTCAAGGACGCGACGATCACGACGCCAACGTCTCCCTCCCAGCAGCCGGAGGTGAGGGCATGAGCGCGACCGTGAGCGGCGACGGCAGCGCATCGGCGGGCGCGCCCCACGTGGGCCGCGCGATGCGCCGCAAGGAGGACCCGCGGATGATCACTGGGCGCGCTCGCTACGTCGATGACATCTCCGTGCCCGGGATGCTGTACGCCGCGATCGTGCGCTCACCAGAAGCGCATGCGAGGATCGTCTCGATCGATACCTCCGCCGCCTCGGAGCGAGGGGACGTCATCGCGGTCTTGACGGGCGAGGACCTGGCAGACGCCTTCGCCGGCCCGATGCCGATGGTGTGGAGCCCGCCGGGCGTCGAGATCAAGACGCCTGAGAACTGGCCGCTCAAGCGTGGGGAGGTCAAGCACGTGGGCGACCCCGTTGCGGTCGTTGTGGGAACCGATCATTACTCCGTCGCCGACGCTGCCGAAGACGTGACCGTCGAATACGACCCGCTGCCGGTCGTCGTCGACCCCGAGAAAGCGCTCGAGGAGGGCTCACCGCTCGTGTGGGAGCAGTTCGGCACCAACCGGACGCACGAGTTCAAGGTCGCGGGGGGAGACATCGACGCCGCGCTTGACGAGGCGGATGTGATTGTCGAGCAGCGGCTCGTGAACCACCGTACCGCCGGGGCGCCAATCGAGCCGCGAGGCGTCCTCGCCGATCCGCACGGCGACAACTTCACCGTGTATTCGGCGACGCAAATTCCCCACATTGCGCGCTTTGTTCTGTCGCTCGTGGTCGGAATCCCGGAGGACAAGCTCCGGATCGTGGCACCTGATGTCGGCGGTGGGTTCGGCTCCAAGCTCCAGGTTTATCCCGAGGAGGCGCTGGTGCTCGCGCTCGCCAGGCGACTGGGCCGCCCGGTGAAGTGGATCGAGTCGCGGTCCGAAAACATGCTGACCGCCCACCAAGGACGGGACCAGATCAACTACGTCAAGCTAGGGGCAAAGCGCGACGGCACGGTGACGGGCTGTCAGGTGAGGGTCGTCGCCGACCTCGGCGCCTACCAGCTTCTGCTCACGCCGTTCATCCCCGAGCTCGGCTTCCCGGTGATGGGCGGGTGCTACAAGTTCCAGGCGATCGATCTGACGTTTGAGGGCGTCTTCACCAACAAGGTCTGCACGGACGCGATCCGCGGGGCCGGCCGCCCGGAGGCGACGTACTGGATCGAGCTGGCAATGGACAGGCTCGCCGCCGAGCTGGGCATGGACCCGCTGGAGCTGCGGCGCAAGAACTTCATCGCCAAGGACGAGTTTCCGTTCACGACGGCGCTTGGGATCACCTACGACTCCGGCGACTACGAGGGAACGCTCGACCGCTTGCTGGAGCGGTTCGACCTGGAGGCATTCAGGCGCGAGCAGGCCGAGCTCCGCGACCGGGGCGTGTACCGGGGCGTGGGGTTCTCGACCTGGGTCGAGGTGTGCGGCCTGGCGCCGTCGCGGGTCGTGGGGCCGCAGGGCGTTGGCCTCCAGGCGGCGTTCTGGGAATCGGCGCTGGTCCGAGTCCATCCCACTGGGTCTGCGACCGTGTTCACCGGCACCTCCCCGCACGGTCAGGGCCACGACACGGGCTTTGCCCAGATCGCGGCTGACCGCCTCGGCATCGATCCCCAGCAGATCGAGGTGATCCACGGCGACACCGATCAGGGGCCGTGGGGGTGGGACACATACGGCTCACGGTCGCTCTCGGTCGGCGGTGAGGCCGTCGCGCGTGCGGCGGAGAAGGTCCAGGAGAAAGCCAAGCGCATCTGCGCCGCGCTGCTCGAGGCGGCTCCCGAGGACATCGAGCTTGCGGACGGGAAATACAGGGTCCGCGGCTCCCCCGACAAGTTCAAGACGATGGCCGAGATCGCCGGCGCCGCCCACATCCCACCGCAGGAGCTGCCGACCGACATCGAGCCGGGATTGGAGGAGACGGCGGTCTACGACCCGGAGAACTTCGTGTTCCCGTTCGGCGCGCACGCATGCGTAGTCGACTTGGACCCAGAGACCGGCAAGGTCGAGGTCGTCCGCTACGTGGCCGTCGATGACTGCGGACCCGCGATCAACCCGATGCTGATCGACGGACAGATCCACGGTGGCGTCACGCATGCGATCGGGCAGGCGCTCTACGAGCAGGTGGTCTACGACGCACAGGGTCAGCTCGTCACCGGGACGTTCGTCGACTATGCGCTGCCGACGGCGGCCGAGCTGCCAAGCTTCGAAACCGATCGCTTGGAGACGCCGTCACCGGTCAACTCGCTGGGCGTCAAGGGCATCGGCGAGGCCGGGACGATCGCGGCGACCCCCGCGGTTACGGCTGCCGTCCTCGACGCGCTCGAGCCGCTGGGGGTCAGATGGATCGACATGCCGCTGACACCGAGACGGGTGTGGGAGGCGATAGAGCAAGCAAAAGGAGGTGTCCCCGCATGATCCCCGCCGAGTTCGACTACGAGGCGCCGGAGATGCTGGACGAGGCGATCCGCATGCTCATCGACAACGGCGAGGAGGCCAAGCTGCTAGCCGGCGGACACTCCCTCCTGCCACTGATGAAGCTGCGCCTGGCTGCGCCCGCGCTGCTCGTCGACCTGCGCAGGATCCCCGGCCTGCACAGCATCAGCCGCGACAACGGCAGGTGGCGGATCGGGGCGATGGCGACTCACGCCACGCTCGAGCGCCTGCCGGAGCTGGGAGTCGTGTCCCACGCCGCCGGCACGATCGCCGATCCTCAGGTGCGAAACCGCGGGACGATCGGCGGCTCGCTTGCGCACGGCGACCCCGCCTCGGATCTGCCGGCGGTGCTGTTGATCACCGAGGGAAGCGTGACGTTGAAGGGCGCCGACGGTCAGCGGTCGGTGGCCGCGGCGGACCTGTTTCGCGACTACCTGGAGACCGCCGTCGGCCCCCACGAGGTGCTGATCGAAGTCCACGTTCCCACGCTGGACGGGTGGGGCTGGGGATACGAGAAGTTCAACCGCCGCAGCGAGGACTGGGCGATGGTTGCGGTCAGCGCGGTCGTCAGGCGCAATGATGGTGTATGCGAGGACGTCCGCGTCGGCCTCACCAACATGGGCTCTGTACCGCTGCGGGCGGGCGCTGTGGAGCAGGCCCTGCGCGGCCAGCAGCTGACCGCCGAGAGCGTTGCGGCGGCAGCGGAGCAGGCGGCGGACGGCACCGATCCACCTGCGGATCTCAACGCAAGCCCCGAGTACAAGCGCCACCTCGCGAGGGTCCTGTGCAGGCGCGCGCTGCGGCAGGCGGCAGGCTTGGCGTGATACGCGCGCGCGCGGGCGCGCCGCACGGCCCTGGCATCATCCGTTTGTGACCTTCACGCAACTTCGGTCGGTCGAGGCGGCGAGCACTGCGCTCGCCACCGACGGCTATCTCGCCGACCGACCGCTGGCACTCGCGGTTCACCTCGCGGTCGTGCTCGAGCAGCCGCTGCTGCTCGAAGGCGAGGCGGGAGTGGGCAAGACCGAGGTGGCGCGCGCGCTTGCCGCGTGCACCGGCGCCCGCCTGATCCGTCTTCAGTGCCACGAGGGCATCGACCTGCACCACGCGGTCTACGATTGGGACTACGCGCGGCAGCTGCTGGCGCTGCGGGCGGCTGAGCATGGCGTTGATGAGGGCGAGCTGTTCTCGCGGCGTTTTCTATTGCGCCGCCCGCTGCTCGATGCGCTCGAACATGATGGAGCGGTCGTCCTGCTGATCGACGAGGTCGACCGCGCCGATGACGAGTTCGAGGCCTTTCTGCTCGAGTTTCTCTCCGATTTCGCGGTGACGATCCCGGAGCTCGGTACGGTCACCGCCCGTCACCGGCCCGTGGTCATCCTGACCTCGAACCGAACGCGTGAGCTGCACGACGCGCTCAAGCGGCGCTGCCTCTACCACTGGATCGACTACCCCGCACCAGAGCGCGAGCGGGAGATCGTCCATGCGCGGATCCCGGGTATGCCAGAAGAGATCGCCCGCCGCGTCGTGGCGGCCGTTGGAAGGCTGCGCGAGCATGGCGACCTGTACAAGCTGCCCGGCGTCGGCGAGACGCTGGTGTGGGCGAATGCGCTGCTGGCGCTGGGCGATGAGGGCGACCTCGATGAGACGCTTGGCGCGGCGCTCAAGGTGCACGAAGACGTGCTCAGGGTGCGCGAGCGGAAGGTGCTGGAAGGTGTCTGAGGCAACCGCGGTGACCGCACGGCTTGGGTCGCTTGCGGCGGTGCTCAGGGCGCAGGGCTCACGGGTCGGCGTCGGGGAGCTGCTCGACGCCCACCGCGCGCTGGCGGCGATCGACTGCAGCTCGCGCGAGGACTCGCGGCTCGCCCTTCGAACCGTGCTGTGTTCGAGCCGCGCGGATCTGGCGCGCTTCGAGCTTGCGTTCGCGGCCGTATTCGGCGATGGGCGGCCGACGGGCGACGGCAGTCCGCTGGACGAGCTGGGCGTGATCGAGCGCACGGCGCTTCCCCGCGTGGCGATTCCGGGTTCGGCTTCACCTCTGCTTGCGCACGAGGAGCGGATGGTGGTCCCCGCGGCATGGAGCGACGTCGAGCTGCTCCGCGAGAAGGACTTCGCCCAGTACACGGACGCCGAGATGGCGCTCGCGCGTGAGTTGATCGCCCGGCTGGCCCGGCGCGGACCGATGCGAGTCTCGCGGCGGACGCGACCGGTACGGCGCAGACGAGGGCACATGGCTGATCTTCGCCGGGTGGTGCGTGCGTCGCTGCGCACCGGGGGCGAACCGGTTCGCCGCCACTGGCGGGCGCCGAGCCGGCGACCCCGCCCTGTGGTGCTCGTCTGCGACGTCTCCGGCTCGATGACCCCATACGCGCGGATGCTCTTGCAGTACCTGCACGCATCGGTCGCAGCACGCCGGCGCGTGGAGGCGTTCGCCTTCGGCACCCGATTGACGAGGATCACCAACGAGCTCGGTGGCCGCGACCACGACCTCGCGCTTGGTCGCGCAGCCGCGGCGGTCGCCGACTTCTCGGGCGGGACGCGCATCGGCGCGGCGCTCGCCGAGCTCAACCGCGTGCACGGCCGGCGCGTCGGGCGCGGCGCGGTGGTCGTGGTCCTCTCCGACGGCTGGGACCGTGGCGACCCCGACCTGCTCGAGACGGAGATGGCGCGCCTGCGCCGGAGCGCCCACCGCCTCGTGTGGCTGAACCCGCTTGCTGCCCACCCTGACTTCGAGCCGCTGACGCGCGGGATGCGTGCAGCGGTCCCGCACACCGACGAGCTTCTGGCTGGCAACTCGCTGGCCTCGCTGGAGCAGCTCGCCCGCATCCTGGAGGAGATCTGATGAGAGACGTGCTGACCGAGATCACGCGATGGAAGGACCGCGGCGACCGGATCGTGATCGCCACGGTCGTCGGCGTCCAGCGCTCTGCGCCGCGAGCTCCGGGAGCGAAGATGGCGGTCAACGAGAAAAGCGAAGTTGCCGGAGGCGTGTCCGGCGGGTGCGTCGAGGGGGCGGTGGTTGAGATCGCCGAGCAGGTGATCGGTGGAGCGGGGCCGCAGCTCGTGCACTTCGGGATCGCCGACTCCGAGGCCTGGGACGTGGGCCTGCCGTGTGGCGGGGAAATCGACGTGTGGGTGCAGGCGTACGAGTCGGGCCGGTTCGAGCAGGTGGCGCGCGAGGGCGGCCGCGCCGCTGAGGTGACCCTGCTGGAGGGAGCCAGGCCAGGGGCGAAGCTGCTCGTCGAGGCCGACGGCGCGCGGTCCGGCTCGCTCGGTGCTCCCGAGCTTGACGACGAGGCGATCAGACTGGCCGGCGAGCTGCTGTGGACCGACACCTCCGAGCGCCGCGGGTCGCTGTTCATCGACGTCGTCGCGCCGGCGCCTCGGCTGATCCTGTTCGGGGCGGTCGATATCGCCGCGCCCCTGTGCACGATGGCGCGTGCCGCGGGATGGCGCCCGTACGTCGTCGATCCGCGCGCCAGATTCGCCACGGCCGAGCGCTTCCCCGATGCCGAAGAGGTAATCGCCGGCTGGCCGGAGGAGGCGTTCGCCCGGCTCGGAGGAATCGATCCCGCCACCTCGATCGTCGTGCTCACCCACGACCCCAAGCTCGACGACGCCGCGTTGACGATCGCGCTGCGATCGACGGCGCGATTCGTCGGGGCGATGGGTTCCCGCCGCGCCCAGGCCTCCCGGCGGGAGCGGCTGCTGGCCGGGGGGATGGGGGAGGAGGAGCTCGAGCGGCTCTCGGCCCCCGTCGGCCTCGACCTGGGCGCAATCGGCCGTGAGGAGACCGCGCTGTCGATTCTCGCCGAGGTTGTCGCCTCCCGCCACGGCCGCGAAGGCGGGCGCCTGGCGACCGGAGGCGGGCGGATCCACCAGGTGCCTGCGTGATCTGCGGGTTGGTACTTGCCGCGGGCGAAGGCACCCGATTCGGCTCACAGCCCAAATTGCTCGCCGAGCTGGACGGCCGCCCGCTCGTCGAGCACGCGATTCGCGCTCAGTGCTCGGTTCCCGAGCTGGAGCGGGTTTTGGTCGTTCTTGGTGCACACGCGGAGGAGATCGAGCGACGGGTCGACTTCGGACGCGCTCAGCCGGTGGTCTTCGAAGGGTGGCGGGAGGGGCAGTCCGCATCGCTGCGCTGCGGGGTCGAGGGCTTGTTCGGCGGTCATGGCGCCACGAAGGTGATCGTGACGCTGGGCGACCAGCCGCTGATGACGCCGGAGCTGATCGCGCGCTTCGTGCAAGAGCCGCCCGGCGCCCGAGCGGTGTACGGGGGACGCCCCGGCCATCCGGTCGTGCTCGGTCCCGAGCACTACCGCCAGATCGCCCTGATCACGGGCGATCGCGGCGCGCGCGACCTGTTGCGCGGCGGTCCGACCGTCGAATGTGGTGAGCTTGGCGACCGGGCACGAGACGTCGACACACCCGAAGACCTGGGGAGGATCCGCAATGAAGCTAGAGCAGTCGTTTGACGTTCGGGCCCCGATCGACCGGGTCTGGGCGGCGCTGGTCGACGTCGAGCACGTCGCGCCGTGCCTCCCAGGCGCGGCGGTGACCGGCCGCAACGAGGACGGCAGCTACAGCGGCACGTTCACGATCAAGATCGGGCCAACGACCGCGTCCTACAACGGCAGGCTCGAGATGGAGACCGTCGACGAGCAAGCGCACAGGGCGACGATGCAGGCCCAAGGGACCGACAGGCGCGGGCAGGGGGGCGCCAAGGCGACGATCGTCTCGACGCTGTCGGCTGCCAACGGCGGCACGCGCGTGCAGGTGATAACCGATTACCACATCACGGGCCGCCTGGCGCGTTTCGGACGTGGCGGGATGATCGAGGACATCTCCGAGCGCCTTCTACGCGAGTTCGCTGCCCGGCTGCAGTCGTCGCTGGCCGAACCGGAGCCGGCGGCGGTTCGGGTGGGTGAGCAACCGACCGAGGAGCTGGCGCACCTGGACGAGGCTGCGGAGGCGCCGCCGGCTCCGGAGGCACCCCGGCCGGCGGAGGCGTCCAGCGAGATCGTGCCGCCGCCGACGGATGCAGGGCCAAGCGCGGGCCCGCCTCCGCCTCCGCCCGCAGCGCCTCACCCGCCGATCGAGCCCGCGCCACCGATCGAGGGTCTCTCGCTCGTGGGCTCGGTGATGGTGGATCGCGTACGGCGCAATCCCAAGCCATTGCTGGGCCTGCTCGGCTTGCTGGTGCTCCTGCGGTTACTACGCCGCCGACGCTAATCGGCGCCCGCTAAGCCGAAAGCTGCTCGCGTCAGGACGGCGTCTCACAGCTCGCCGCCGGCTGGACCGCGACCAGGCCGCGCGCATCGGATGTGTCCGGTAGTAGTGGGCGCGTCCCTCGGCGGTTAGCATCGGCTGATGAGCCCGATGCTCGCGGCGGAGAAAGCCGCTCGCTTCCTCGACCTGCATCGACCCGGCAGGCCTTTGCTTATGCCCAACGCCTGGGACGTTGGCTCGGCTCGACTGCTTGCCTCGCTCGGCTTCGAGGCGCTCGCCAGCACTAGTAGCGGTCACGCCGCAACCCTCGGGCTACTCGATGGGTGGGTGACGCGTGACCAGGCGCTTGCTCATGCCGCTGAGCTGGTCCAGGCCAGCGAGCTGCCCGTTTCGGCCGATCTCGAGAACGGGTTCGCCGATGAGCCGGCCGATGTCGCCGAGACCGTCAGGCTGGCGCGCGAGGCCGGCCTGGCGGGATGCTCGATCGAGGACTTCACCGGTGACCGGCAGGCACCGATCTACGACCTTGACCTGGCCGCGGAGCGGATCGCGGCTGCCGCACAGGCTGCGCACGATGGACCGGTCCGCCTGGTGCTGACCGGCCGTGCCGAGAACCATATTCGCGGACGCGAAGACCTGAGTGACACGATCGCTCGGCTCCAGGCCTACCAGCAGGCCGGGGCCGACGTCCTCTATGCGCCCGGGCTTGTCAGCCCGGAGGAGATCAGGAGGGTCGTCTCCTCGATCGACCGTCCCGTCAACGTGCTTGCCCGCCCAGGCGCCCCGTCAGTGTCGGAGCTCGCCGAACTTGGCGTGAGCCGCGTATCTGTCGGCGGGGCCTTCGCATTCGCGGCACTGGGAGCGCTGGTCGAGGCCGCAACCGAACTGCGCGACAAAGGGACCTACGGGTTCCTCGAGTGCACTCGCGTCGGAGCGCGGGCGGCTGGGGAGGCATTTGAGCGGGAGCCTCGCGCTTAGGATCCGACTGTGGACCGGATGACCCTCGCCGACTGGTCCTGGCCCGTTCTGCGCCGGCTGATGGGCGGTCACGTCCTCGTCTACCGGCTGACCAACGGGACGGTCGGCCACCGGTTTCCCGGAGCGCCGCCGATGCTGCTGCTCACCCACGTGGGTGCGAGGAGTGGTACCCAGCGGACCACGCCGCTCGTGTACGTCGATGACCCGCCCAACGTCGTGATCGTCGCTTCGAAGGGTGGTTATCCGAAGCACCCGGCGTGGTACCACAACCTCCGCGCCCATCCGGACACCATGGTGCAGATCGGCGCTGAGCACCGTGAGGTCCATGCGCGGGTGGCGACGGCGCAGGAGCGGGAGCGGCTCTGGCCGATGGCAGTCGCGACATACGCCGGATATCGCGGCTACCAGCAGCGCACCAAGCGGGAGATCCCACTCGTGATCCTCGAGCCCCGTTAGCGCCCGCCCGGAGCGGCGCCTGCTGGGGGAGCGGCGGTAACCGCCGGGAGCGGTCGTGACCAGGCGAACGAGCAGCCGCTCGACCGCGAACTTCCGCCGCCGGCGGCCTGGAAGCATGTTGCGTGCAGCGCGTTGGCCGCACCACCCGGTGAGGTGCTCGAGCCGCAGGCAGCGAGCGACAGCACCGCGGCGAGCGGTCCTGCCGAATACAGGACCCGCCTCGCGAGGGACCTCAGCAGCTCACGCCGCGGCACGGAGGCTTACCAGCGGGGGGCGTTCGACGGGTTCGGTGGTGAGCGTCCGGGGTCCGTTGTCGCCGGGCGAAGTGAACGCGACCGGAAGCGGCCCTCGGATCCGGCCTTCGCGCTCGAGCCGCGAAGCGACGGCGTGCAGCACGGCGTACGCCATCGGTCCGAGGTCCCGGAGCGGCTGATGGGCGTTCTGACGGGCATCGAGATCGACCTGCGCGATCCGGTCGAGACCAACCGCGGTGTGGGCGTCGAGGAGCAGCGCGATATCGACCCCGTATCCAGTCACGAACGGGAGCCGCTCCAGCAGCTCGCGACGGGCTGCGAGCTCGCCCGCGAGCGGCTGCTCGATGCCCGCGAGCTCTGGATAGAAGAGGTTGATCAAAGGCCGCGCGGTCAGCTCGGTGACACGTCCGCCGCCGTCGGGAAAAACCGTCTGCCCGATTCGGAAAGGACGCCGGTAGAAGCCCTTGACGAACGCGATCTCCTGGCGACACACCAGCGGCCCTAGCAGCCCGCACGCGAAATGGGCTCCGAATCGCTCGGAGTCGGCGTCCAGGAAGCAGATCAGCTCGCCCCCCAGAACGGGCAGCGCCCGCCACATCGCATCCCCCTTGCCCAGCACCGGTCCGAGCTCGGGCATCAGGTCCTCCTGATCGTGGACCTCGGCGCCGAGCCGGCGCGCGATCTCGGCCGTCCCGTCGGTGGAGTTGTCGACGACCACGACCTGGTCGACGACCCCCATTTCCCGCAGCGGCATCAGCTGTTGGAGGATCGCACTGATCGTTCGGGCCTCGTCGCGCGCCGGAAGGCACAGCGAAATCGTTTGCCGGCGCTCGGCGGCGAGGCGCTGCGCCGGGAACTGATCGTGCGTGTAGGAATTGCTCCGATGCCAGGTCCGGGCGCGGAGAGGCATGGCGACAGAGGATGACAGCATGGGCGGCGCTGGCTCGCGCTACCGGGAGAGCTTTTCGGTGAACGCCCGCAGCTTCGCCGGGTCGCGCAGCGGCGCCCCGTGACCGAAACAGACCAGCGCAGGTTCGAGGGCAGCCAGCCGGCGCATCGACTCGCGGTTCAAGGACGGATCGGGGGTGAAGAACGCAGGCGGCTCGTGCAACCCCGGGATTCCGGTGATCACGTTCATGTTGTTGAAGACGTCTCCGCAGACCAGCGACCGGTCGGCGGCCCGCCAGAAGGAGATGTGGCCCGCGGAATGGCCCGGAGTGTCGAGGACCTCAAATCCGGCGACGATGTCACCTTCGCGCAGTCGTCGAGCCACCGGATGGGGAGGCCCGGGGAACACCATCGCGATCAACGAGTTCATCGGATGTGCCGGCATCCGCTCTCGGATTCGTCCGTCCTCCACCGCATCCGCGTCCCGCTCGCCGCACCACAGGGGGATCCCCAGGGTCTCGCACACGGCGTCGCTCGAGCCCTGGTGATCAGCGTGGGCGTGGGTCAGTGCGTGTGTCGTGATCGTTCGTCCGCGGAGTTGTCGCAGGATCCGCTTGGCCGCATGGCGCGAGCCCGCGTCGACGAGTGCATCGCCCATCAGGTACACGTTGATCGCGTTGGGCGGGAATCCGTCCAACATGTAGAGGTCATCGGCGAGTTGCTTCATCGGGCCGGTGCGTTGCTCACGGCTGGCCCGTCTGCAGCCGTTTCACGGTCCGGCTGGCCCAGGCGCGGTCTCCGAACCGCTCTCGCGTCGCCCGTGCGCTCGCGGCGTTGTCGTAGCGCACACGCCGGAGCTCCACGGCGCCGTCCTCGCCGACGAGCGCGTACGCAGCGCGGGTGTCGCCGTCCATCGGCTGCCCGACGCTCCCCGGGTTGATGAGCTCGACGCCGTCGGGGCGGAGGCGGCGAAACTGCAGGTGGGTGTGGCCGAAGAACACGCGCGGCTCGCCGACACCCTGCAGCAGCTCGTCCTCGTCATCTCCGGGCTCGGGCAGGAACGATCGCAGGTCGGAGACCGGCGAGGCATGGCAATAGCGGGTCGTCTCGAGCACCAGCTGCTCGCTGAGCGCACCGAGTTCATCCACGACCGCAGGCTTCATCGCGGCGCGGCAATCGGCGATCGCATCCTGGATCAGCTCGTCCTCGGGCGCCTGATGTGGGTGGGCCGTCCAGCGGTCGACGTTGCCACGGATCCAGCGGGCGTCGGGGAGCTTGCGCAGCTCGTCGACGGTCTCCGCCGGGAACGGTCCGAACAGCGCGTAGTCGCCGCCGAGCACGAACTGCTCTGCGCCCGCGGCCCGCGCGTCGTCGAGCACCGCTTCGAGCGCGGGCAGGTTCCCGTGGATGTCGTAGAGCACTGCGAGCGGCGGCACGAACCCCGGTTGATATCACGGCGACGCTTACACTCTCGGTGTGTCGCTGGAGGAGGTCAGCTACGCGCGCAACGGGGACGTCAGCATCGCCTACGGCGTGCTCGGGGAAGGACCGCCCGACCTGGTGTTCGTCGGGGGCTTCGTCTCCCATCTGGAGATCATCTGGGAAGCGGAACCGGTCAGGCGCTTCTTCGACCGGTTGGCGTCGTTCGCGCGCGTGATCGTCTGGGACAAGCGCGAGCAGGGGCTGTCGGACCGGCTCGGGCAGCCCCCCACCCTCGAGCAGGGCATGGACGACCTGGCGGCGGTGATGGACGCGGCCGGATCCGAGCGCGCGGCATTGTTCGGCATCTCCGAGGGTGGTCCGATGGCGGCGCTGTTCGCCGCCAGCTATCCAGAGCGGGTCAGCCGCATGATCCTGTATGGAACCTACGCCAAGATGACCCGCGCGGAGGATCATCCGGCCGGCGTGCCTCGCGATCGCCTCGAGCGCTGGCTCCAGGGAGGCACAGCCGGCTGGGGGGGACCTGTGGGGATGGAGCTGTTCGCGCCGGGCGCTGCCGACGATGAGGAGCTCGTCAAGTGGTGGACGCATCTGCTGCGCTCGGGGACCAGTCCGAGAGCGGCCGCGGCGCTGATGCGCATGTACATCGACATCGACGTGCGCCCGGTATTGGGAGCGATCACTGCCCCGACGTTGCTGCTTCACCGCAAAGACGACCGACTGATACCCGTCGGCCAGGGCCGGGCGCTGGCGGCGCTGATGCCAAGTGCCCGCTACGTCGAGCTCGAGGGGTTCGACCATGTGCCGTTCTTCGGCGACAGCGACGCGATCCTCGACGAGGTCGAAGAGTTCGTCACCGGGACCCGCGCCGAGCGGGAGGCCGAGCGGATGCTCGCGACAGTGCTGTTCACCGACATCGTCGGCTCGACCGAGCTGGCTGCCGCCGCGGGAGATCGCGATTGGCGCCGCCTGCTGGAGCGCCACGACGAACTTGTCCGCAGAGAGCTCGCCCGCCACCGTGGCAAGGAGATCAAGCAGACCGGCGACGGGTTCCCGGCGGCGTTCGACGGGCCGGCCCGGGCGGTGCACTGCGCGGCGGCGATCACCAAGCTGGTACGGCCGTTGGGTATCGAGGTCCGCGCCAGCGTGCATACCGGCGAATGCGAGCTACGCGGAGCCGACCTCGCGGGGATGGCGGTCCACATCGGCGCTCGCGTGGGGGCGTGCGCGCAGTCGGGAGAGGTGCTCGTGTCGAGCACGGCCAAGGACTTGGTGGTCGGCTCGGACCTACGCTTCGAGGAGCGTGGGGTCAGAGAGCTGAAGGGCGTGCCTGGGGAGTGGCGGTTATACGCGCTCGCAGGCGGCGGCTGAGCCTCAGCCGCGCCGCTGGTCCCAGCTGAACCCGCGCACGGCCAGCGCAATCCCGAGCACGGCCCACACGGCGATCACGCCCAGCGCGCTGATGTTCGCGCCGAGGGTCGTGCCCTTGACCATTGCTCCTGAGAGCCCGTCGATCAGATGCGTGAGCGGGAGCGCGGCCGCGATGCCCCGGATGAACCCGGGCGCGTGGGCCGCGTCGTAGAACACGCCCGAGATCAGGATCACCGGTAGAAAGACGGCGTTGACGTACGCCGAGGTCGCCTCGAAGTTGGGGATCGCGTGCGAGAACGCGACTCCGAGCGCGGCAAAGCAGATCACCCCGGCGGCGACGAACACGAGGAGCTCGATCCACTCCCGCGGCCAGCCGGTGCCGAAGAAGAGCCGGCCGGCGACAACGATGATCGCAATCTGCAAGGCGGCGTTGGTGACGGCGTTGAACGCGATCCCGAGCAGGTAGGAGATGCTCGGCATCGGCGTTCCCCGGATCCGCTTCAGCACCCCCTGCTCGCGCAGGAACGTCATGTTGTAAGCGAGCGCCGTGAACGTCGTCGCCATCACGGCCATCCCCGCGATCCCGGGCACGATCACGTTGAGCTCGTGCTGGTTGCCGTGCAGGATCGCTCCGAACAACGCGAGGAACAGGAGCGGGAGCAGGAAGTTGAAGAAGGCCGCACTCGGATTGCGCCAGAACAGCTTGCGCTCGAGGCGGTACTGCCGCCAGGCCAATGTGAGCGCGTCAGGCATCGACCGGCGCCTCATCCGCGGTCAGCTCCAGGTACACGTCCTCGAGCGTAGGGCGCGTGACCGTCAGCCCCTCGAGCCGCTCCCCCCGGGCCAGCGCTGCACCGGTCAGCTCGTGCAGCAAGGTCGTCGGGTCGTCGGTCTCCCGCTCGACCAGCTCGCCGCCGTCGTTGTGGTAGGCGATCCGGTAGCGCGCGGCGCCTTCGCCTGCGCCGAGCTCTCGCGGAGCGCCCTCGACCACGATCCTGCCGTCCTTGATGATCGCCACCCGGTCGGCGAGCGTCTGCGCCTCCTCGAGGTAATGGGTCGTGAGCAGGATGGTCTTCCCGAGGCCCTTGAGCGAGCCGATCGTTTCCCACGCCGCGCGCCGGGCCGCAGGATCGAACCCCGTCGTCGGCTCGTCGAGGAAGATCAGCTCGGGGTCCCCGACCAGGGCCAGCGCGAGGTCGAGCCTCCGCAGCTGGCCTCCCGACAGCGTCCGCGTGGCGGCGTTCTCCTTGCCCTCGAGCCCGGTGAGCGCGATCACCTCGTCGACGTCGCGCGGGTGGGGGTAAAGCGTGGCGAAGTGGGCGAGCGCTTCGCGTACCCGAATGTGGCGGTAGAGGCCGGTGCTCTGCAACACGATTCCGATTCGAGCCCGGAGCGCTCGCGGACGGTCGCCGGGATCAAACCCGAGGACGCGGACATCACCGGCCGTGCGCTCTCGGTATCCCTCCAGAATCTCCACGGTCGTCGTCTTGCCGGCCCCGTTCGGCCCGAGCAGGCCGAAGATCTCGCCGCGGGAGACGGCGAAGTCGATCCCGCGGACGGCCTCGAACTCGTCGTAGTTCTTACGTAACCCATGAACTTCGATTGCCGCGTCAAGCACGCCACGATGATGCCAGCAGTAGAGTCCTGCAGCGGATGTACGGGTCGACGAGCTGACTGTCCCACTTCGCATCCGCCACCGAACCGTGCGCCGCGCCTGCATCGACATCGGCTCGAACACAACGCGGCTGCTGGTGGCCGACTGCGCTTCCGAGCGAATCGCCGAAGTACACCAGGAAAGGGCCTTCACGCACATCGCGCTGGGCCGGCTGCCGGACGGCAGCATCCCGCCGGCCAAGATCACCGACGTCGCGGCGGTGGTGGCGGCGCAGCTCGGCGCCGCTCGGCGGCTCGGAGCCAGCGACGTCCAAGCCGTGGCCACCGCAGCCATTCGGCGCGCGCCGAACAGAGCCGAGCTCGCAGGCGCGATTCGGGAAGCGTGCGGACTGGAGGTCAAGATCCTGACCGAGGAGCAGGAGGCGCGGCTTGCATTCATCGGCGCAGCGCGTGCCTTCGGGCACATTCCGGCTGGGGAGCTGGGCGTGGTCGACGTCGGCGGTGGCTCCTCTGAGCTGGTCGTCGGCAGCGTCCCGGACCGCGTCTCGTGGTTTGTCTCATTCGCGCTCGGATCCGGTGATCTGGCCCGCAGCTGCCTGCGTTCCGATCCTCCATCGGCGGCCGAGCTGACCGCGGCGCGTAGCCGGGTCGAGTCGACGCTCAGCGAATTCGAGGTTCCCCATCCCGTCGAAGCGGTCGCAGTGGGCGGCAGTGCGGCCTCGCTGTCCCGGCTCGCCGGTCCGATCCTGGACGCAGCCGCGTTCGCGCGATCCTTGGCGGAGCTTGCGGCTGCCCCGGCGCGCGAGGTCGCACGCCGCTTCGGGTTGGACGTCGAGCGCGTCCGTCTGCTGCCCGCCGGCCTGCTGATCCTGGAGGCGGCTTCCGAGCGCTTCGGCGCTCCCCTGGCGGTGGCGGGCGGCGGCCTGCGCGAGGGCGTGCTGCTGGAGGCCTCGGTTGCCTGAGCAGCAGCTGCCGCTGCCGCCGCGGGAGGCGCTCGTCGAGGTGCGCGTCCACGCGCCGACGCGGGGCAACCGCCGGCTCGAGCGGCTGCTGGAGGCCGTCAACCACGACCCGCAAGTGAAGGCCTGGTGGCACGTCTCGGCGGTGAACGCGTCACCTCGCCTGGGAATGTCAGACCACTCCCAATTCCCGCGATGTAACAACGCGCGGCAAGTACGCCGGTACGTCTGCTTTTCCAGCAGCAGCAGCAGCGAGTCCGGCGTACTGTGCTCGGCACGAGTTGCTTCCCGTGCCTTCAGCTCACAGGATGCTCCGCGAAGAACTTGCCGAGCGTCTCGAAGGCAACGAGCGGATGGGTCTCCACGACGGCGAAGTCGGCGATGTCGCCGAGCAGCTCGAAGGCCTCGTCCTCGGAAGCAACGTTCAGGACCACAAACCCCTGGCGGTTGCCGGCGAAAATGCCGCCCGTTTCAAGCTTCCCGGCCTGCTGCCACTCCTGCACCTTCTCGCCGACCTTGGCGCGAAGGCGACCAACGTCCGCTGGATCGATGTAGGTCTGGAAAGCAGTGAAGCCCACGTAAAGTCTCATTCCGGTCTCCTGTATGCGAGGCCCCAGATCTGGGCGGAGCGCCCAATGGTGGCCAGCGCAGATCGTCGCAGGGCTCGAGGCTGGCGCAACGACTGGCGCCGCATCGGGAGAGCACCCGGACGGGCATCTGGCACGAGACGTATCTTTGAGAGGGCTGGCGAGGACGACGCGATCTACGCCGCCAGGCCGCCGCACGGGCTTGGCAAGGCGGGCCGTCATGTTCCGATCTCCGCGAAGCTCGCTCGTGACCTTCGCCCTCGTCCATAGCTCGGACGCACAGCGCTTCATCCGCCCGGTGAGCGCGTCGACGATCACGGGGGAGCTCGAGCGGCTTGCCGGTCGGGTCTAGGCGGCTGGCGGGTGGTCCCGCAGCGCCTAGCCGACGCGGTATGCCGGCCGCGCACCGACCGGTCGTTCCAGTCGGCGCGCTCGACGAACTCAACCCACAGGAGGGCGGGCGGCTACCGTTCGGTGCTCCGTGAGCACGGTACCTCCGTTCCTGCCGTCCGACCAGGCAACGCAATCTCGCAGATCCCCGGAGCCGCCGCTGGCGCCACGCGAGGCGCTCGCAGACGTACGGGTCCGGGCACCGACGCGCGGCAACCGGCGCCTCGAGCGACTGCTCGACGCGGTCAACGGCGACGATCACGTGAAAGCGCTCTGGCACGCGTCGGCGGTGAATGCCACTCGGCGACTCGGCATGTCGGATCACAGCTGGGTGCATGTTCAGATCGTGCTGAACATCGGTCTGCGCCTGGCCCGGCTGTTGTTTCGACGGGGCGTGGTCCCCAGCGTGACGGCGGACTACGGGATGAGCGAGCGCGACGCGGAGGTCGTGATCGCGGCCGGCTGCCTGTTCCACTGCGTCGGGATGTCGATCCACCGCGACGATCACGAACGCTTCAGCCTGTTCCTCACCGCCGACACGCTCGGCGATCTGCTCGCCGGAGCCTACGAAGAGCCGGAGCGCACGATCATCGTCTCCGAGTCCCTCCACGCGATCATCGGGCACCGCCGCAAGGGTGCGCCGTTCACGGTCGAAGCCGGGATCGTCCGCGTCGCCGACGCGCTCGACATGGCGCGTGGCCGCTCGCGCGTGCCGTTCGAGGCCGGGCGTCACAACATCCATTCGCTGTCGGCCTATGCGATCGAGGAGGTCAAGATCCTTCCCGGGCGCGACCGCGCGGTGAGGGTCGAGATCGACATGTCCAACAGCGCCGGCATCTTCCAGGTCGACGAGCTGCTGGCGACCAAGCTGCGGGGATCCGGCCTGGAGGAGTACATCGAAGTGATCGCGCGGATCGATGCCGAACACGAGCAGCGGCTGATCCCCGTGTTCAGAATCTGAGCGACTTGTCCTGGAGTCGAAAGCTGCGACCGGCCACGACGGCGTGCGCGATCTTGACAGCGCTCGGGTGCGCGCTGCTCGCTTCCTCCGGCGGCGCGGCCGCGCGCTCGCGTCCCCTGCCGGGGTACACGGTTGTGCCTGCGAGCTATCGGCCTGTGGTCCGCTTCGCCGTGACGTATGCCGGCTCCGGCAGCTGGCACACCGTCTACCACTCGGAGCCGCCCAATCCCGGCGGTGCCCACGACACCAACGATGCCCACGACTCGAGCACGCAACGCTGGTCGTTGCGGTTCACGCAGCTTCTCACGGTCCCGAACTGCGGCGCCCGGTCTGTCGCCTGCCAGAACATCGGCGACCTGACCGAGGCGACCGGGCGCACAAGCGCCACCGGGTCTATCGACCACAAGCACGTGGACGGGCTCTACAGCTTCGACAACGCCTCTGAGCACTGTCAGGTAGCGGCGGCGACTCCTCAGCGGACGCCCCGCCCAGCACGAGCTGCAGCCTGTCGGTCCTGGTGCGGCCGAGCAGCTTGGGCCGAGCGCAGGTGTCGACAAGCACGATCTCCGCGAACGAGACCGTTGACGGCAACAGCGCCCTCGCGGCATTGACCGTTCTCGCGAGCAACCAACTCGCGGTGTCCCACGTCAATCCACGCAAGAACGGGACCGTCTCGCTCGACGTCGACCTCCCCGGCCCTGGAACGATCGACGTTCTAGAGACGGCCTGGAAGAACAACCTCGCGCACAGTGTCCTCGCCAGCCACGCGCTCCTGCAGCCCGCGCCCGGTCGGTTCGTCTTCGCCCGCGCTCGACGGGCCGTGGTGAGAGCAGGAACACTCCACTTGGTCGTGAAGCCAAAACGCCGAGGGGCGGCGGCTCGTGCACCACCACAGCTACGGGGTCCGCATTCGCCTGTGGGTCACGTTCACTCCTACCGGCGGCGTGGCGCGCAGCATCGGCCGCGACGGCCTGTTCGTCACGCGCTAGATGAGCTCCGTGAGCGGCCGCCTCGCGCTGCCAAGTCCCGGCATGTAGTGCTGCTACCCGGCGAACGGGGCTCGGCTACCAGCCGCCGCGCCAGTCCGCGCTGGCCGCCCTCCGCCGGGCGGCGTGCATCTTCGCGTGCTTGCGCTTGTCGAGTCGCCACTGGATCAGCGAGAACACCACGATGATCGTGGGGAAGAAGATGATCACCAGGTACATCGCGTAGGTGATCGTCTTGTCGCTGGTCTCGCCGTACCACCCCTCGCCGCCATAGGACTTCGCCAGCGCCTGGGGCGCGAGTACGAGCAGCGAGACCCCGACCGTCAGGAGCGCGGTGAGGATCCGGGCGCGACGCATTGCCACGGGTAGCGTACCGGACCATCGGGAGGCCGTCGCGGCAGTGGCCCGGCCCGTCTTCACGCCGTCGCGGTCGCCCTCATGCTGTCGAGGCCCTCACGCCCTCACTGGAGGCCGTCAGCCCTGACGAGGCCTTCACGCCCTCACTGGAGGCCGTCAGCCCTGACGAGGCCTTCACGCCCTGGCGGCGGTTCTCTGGTCCGCCACGCCGTCCTCGGGCGAGCGGACGGCCTGGAGCGCTTGCAGGAGCACCGGGTTGTAGTCCCGCGCTCGCGTGACGATCTCGAGGTGCGTGATCGGCGCCTCGAACACCGGGCCGCCGGAGGCTGCCGCCAGCTCGCGTTGCTTATGGACCGGGACCGCCTCGTCACGGGTGGTGATCACCACCCCCACCGTTGGCCGCACCGAGTGCAGCCAGGGGCGCGAGTCAAATCTGCCGAGCTCTCTCCCGGCCTCGGCCAGGTCTCGCGCCGAGTGGCGCATCAATTCCGACTGGACCCATGCCGTGCGTTCGTTGTTCGGCATCCCCGTGCGGCGGAAGCCCCACCTCCAGAACGTCCGCGGAGCGAGCGAGAGGCTCAGCCCGACCGCACCCATGGCCCTCCAGATCCGCCTGGTCTCGGGGTCCTGCCAGTGCTGGGCGGTGCCGCTCAACACGATCCCGGCGGCCACGTCCGGGTGATCCCGCGCGACCAGCTGGGCGATCGCTCCGCCCATCGAATAGCCGACCACCAGCGCCGGCGCGAGACCGAGGGTCCGCAGCGCGGCGGCGGCGTCCGCCGCACAATCGGTCAGCCGGAACCGCACCAACGGCCGCAGGCCGCGGCCGTGACCACGGTGGTCGATCGCGAGCACCCGGTAGCCGGCGTCGATCAGAGCGCCGTAGGCCCCGCACCAGTTCAGGTCGGCGCTCGCCATCCAGCCGTGCAGGAGCATCACGGGCGGTCCATCACCGCGGCTGTCGCGCAGAAACAGCTCGCCGTGCCCCGGGACCAGCAGGGTCCGCGCCGGGGGCATCTCGAACGGGGGTTGGGGCGGGAACGGCGGCGCTGCCATCGCCGCATCCTACCCAGGGTCGGCCCCGTCCCGGCCTCCTACCATCCTGCCAATGGCTGTGGTGATCGCTTCTGATCTGGGGAAAGATGTGGCCGGCGAGCCGCTGCTGCGAGGCATCTCGTTCAAGCTCGAGCGGCGTGACCGAATGACCCTCTCGGGCCGCAACGGCGCGGGCAAGACGACGCTGCTGCGGATGCTCTCAGCGGAGGCGTCGATCGACTCCGGGGAGCTCGTGCTGGCAAAGGGAGTGAAGGTGGCGCTGCACGACCAGCGACCTCCCCGGGAGCGCGACATGTCATTGCGCGCCTACGTGCTCTCCGGAGCGCGGGAACTGGTGGCGATCGAGGGCGAGCTGAGCTCGCTCGAGCAGGCGATGGCCGCGGGCACATACGACGACGCGACGTTAAACCGTTACGCCGAGGCACAGGCCCGGCTCGAGCACGCCGGTGGCTACGGCTGGCGCCAGCGTGTGCTGGCGACGCTGCGCGGCCTCGGGTTCCGTGACAACGCGGACCTCGACCGGCCGCTGCACACGTTCTCGGGCGGAGAGCTGACGCGCGCCTCGCTCGGGCGGGCACTCGCCGGGGCCCCGGATCTGCTGCTGCTCGACGAGCCGACCAACCACCTCGACATCGAGTCGCTCGAGTGGCTCGAGCAGCACCTCGTGGCGCTCGACGCCGCGGTCGTGCTGGTCGCCCACGACCGCTGGTTCCTGGAGGCGGTTGGGACCTCGGTGCTCGAGCTGGAGGGCGGCCGGGGGAAGTTCTTCCCCGGGCCGTGGCACGCGTGGCGCCGGGAGCGTGCAGCACGCGAGCTGGCGCTCGGGCGCGCGATCGAGCGCCAGCAGGCCGAGATCGAGCGCCTCGAGCGGTTCGTGACTCGATTCCGGGCCGGCACCCGCGCGCGCCAGGCCCAGTCACGCGCCAAGAAGCTGGCTCGCATGGACCGGATCACCGCTGATCGGGTTGACGGGTCGTCGCTGCAGTTCGCGTTCAAGCCGCCGGAGCGAACCGGGCGAGTGGTGTTCGAGCTCCTCGACGGGCGCATCACCGTCGGCGGGCGGGTGCTGGTCAAGGGGGCGGAGCTGTGGCTCGAGCGCAGCGAGCATGTTTCGCTGGTCGGTCCGAACGGCTCGGGCAAGACGACTCTGATCGAGACGCTCGCGGGCGTTCGCGAGCTGGGTGGAGATGGCTCCGGTGGCGCCCCGGTGGTGGAAGGCAAGCTGCGCACCGGCCACAACGTGAACATCGGCTTCCTCTCTCAGCACGCGGACGAGCTCGGATCAGGGACGGCTCGCACGGTGGTCGAGGCCGCCCAGCACGCCACCGGGCTCACGCCCGGTAAGGCTCGGGCCCTGCTGGGACGCTTCCTGTTCTCCGGCGAGGAGGCCGAGAAACCGCTCGAGGTGCTCTCAGGAGGGGAACGGCGGCGGCTGTCGCTGGCGATCCTGGTCAGCTCCGGCGCCAACGTCCTGATCCTCGACGAGCCCACCAACCACCTGGATCTGGAGAGTCGCGAAGCGCTGGAACAGGCGCTGAGCGAGTTCCCCGGCGCGCTGCTGCTCGTCTCACACGACCGCGCGCTGCTGGACGCGGTCGGCTCGCGCACGGTGGCTTTCGAGGACGGTGGACTCCACAGCTACGTCGGCGGGTGGGCCGAATACGTGCGCGTGCGCGAGGAGCGAGCGGCCACGCGGCCCGCGCACGCCAAGCGGCGTGCGGCGCCCCGGCGCCCGGAGCAGGTCAAACGATCCGGGGCGCCGAAGCGCGCCAATCCACGTGCCCGGGCGAAGTCACCGGAGCGCGCCCAGGAGCGGCTCGAGCACGAGATCGAAGCCGCCGAAGCCGCGCTGCGCGCGCTCGAGGATGAGCTGGCCAACCCGGCGGCCTGGTCGGGTCCGGAGGCGAGCGCCCGCTCAGCCGCCCGTCACGAAGAGGCCAAGCGCAATATCGAGCAGCTGTACGAGCGGCTCGAGCGGGTCGCGGGATAGCGCGCAGCGGAGCTCATCTGTGCCACGGTTGGCTGCCCGCGGCGCCGGCCGTACGGCAGGCGAAGGCTACGGTCCACCCACCAGGCTGAATCCCCGCTTCTGCAGCGGACTGCAGGCCGCCTGCGCCGTCTTGAAGGCCGGCGAGCTGGGGTTGATTCCGCTCGCAGGGCTCAACCTCAGGCCGACGGCGCCGTTCGCGCCGAACGTCGGATCAGGGAAGTTGGCGAGCCCGTGAGCGCGCATGCACTGGGAGAACTTCAGCATCGCCTCGCGCTGGCTGGCGGACAGGGGCGGGGGATGACCCCCATTTGGCAGCTTCGAGCGGCAGCTTTGCATTGCGGACTGGAACGCCGGGGCGTTGACGCTGACGCCGTTCACCGTCAACGACGCACCTGAGCCGGCCCGCTGCGACGCCTGGATCTTCAAGCCACCCTGCCCGTTGCTGCCGGGATCGGGAAAGGTGGGGACACCATGGGTGCGCATGCACTGCGCGAACGCGAGCGTGCTCGACGCCTTCGACGACGCCGCGTTTGACTGAGAGCTCGAGCTCGAGGAGCCGCACGCCGCAAGTGCGAGGCCGATCGCTACCGCCGCTGCCGCACCGCGGAGCGTCATGAGTTTTGGCATGCCGTAGTGGTAGGACATTCGGGGTTACAGCGCGGGAACGCCTCCTGTTACCGCGGCGTAACCCGGTCCACGCGATCCTCTGCGCCACACTGTTTGAGACGGATGCGAGTGCTCGTTGCCGAGGATCAGCAGGAGCTTGCCGAGACGGTCGCGCTCGGCCTGCGCCGCGAGGGGATGGCGGTCGACGTGGCGCTGGATGGGACCACGGCGCTCGAACGGGCGTCGGTCTACAGCTACGACGTGATCGTGCTCGATCGCGACCTGCCCGGCATGCACGGAGACCAGGTGTGCGCCACGCTCCTCGAGCGGGGCGCGCGGGCGCGGGTGCTGATGCTCACGGCCTCGACCGGGATCGAAGACCGCGTGGTGGGACTCAGCCTGGGAGCCGACGACTACCTCCCAAAGCCGTTCGCGTTCGCCGAGCTCGTCGCGCGGATCCGCGCGCTGGCGCGCCGTGCGCAGCCGGCGGTCCCGCCCGTAATGCGCAGCGGAGACCTGACGCTCGATCCCGCCAGGCGCGTCGTCGACCGGGCTGGACACAGGCTCGAGCTGAGCACCAAGGAGCTCGCCGTGCTCGAGCTGCTGCTGGCGGCTCGCGGGGCGGTGGTCTCGCCCGAGCAGCTGCTCGAGCGCGCCTGGGACGAGGCCGCCGACCCGTTCAGCAACGTGGTCAAGGTCACGATCAGCCGGCTGCGCCGAAAGCTCGGGGAGCCGGCGATCATCGAAACGGTGCCAGGTGCGGGCTACCGGATCTGAGACCGCCGGCGGTACGCCCCGCCTCCCCTCGCGGCGCTGGTTACCGCGACCGACGCTGCGGCTCAGGCTGACGTTGCTCTACGGCGGGCTGTTCCTGGCCGCCGGAGCGGTTCTGCTGGCGATCACCTACGAGCTGGTCGCACACAGCCCCACGGCGAACACCACCAAGGCGTTTGTGGTCTCCCCGAGTCCGGCCGCGAACGTGGTGCTACCGCAGCCGGTTCTCCCCCCGGGCAAGACGCCCGGTGTCTTCTTGAATCGGCAAGTGCGCTCGGCCGGTGGAGTCACGCTGCAGGCGTACGCCGGGAGGGTGAACGCGACCTTCCGCCGAATCTCAGTCGCCCAGCAGGACCAGCTGCGAAAGCTCGCTGCGAAGGCTCACGTGGTCCTCAGCCAGCAGCAGTCCGCGCAGCTCGGCGCACTCTTGACAAGGTCGGGGATCGCGCTGGGGATCATGGCGCTCGTATCGATCGGCCTCGGCTGGCTGATGGCGGGGCGGGCGTTGCGGCCCGTACGGACGATGAGCGCGCGCGCCCGCGGGATCTCGGAGCGCAATCTGCACGAACGGCTGGGCCTACAGGGTCCGGAAGACGAGCTGAAGGAGCTGGGGGACACATTCGATGAGCTGCTCGCGCGCCTGGAGGCGGCGTTCGAGTCCCAACGCCGGTTCGTCGCCAGCGCCTCACACGAACTGCGGACGCCGATCACGCTGGAGCGTGCGCTGGTGGAGGTGGCGCTGGCCGATCCCGACGCGACCGTGGAGTCCCTGCGCGGGACGTGCGAACGCGTACTCGGCGCAGGGGAGCGGCAGGAACGGCTGATCGAGGCGCTGCTGACGCTCGCCCGCAGCGAGCGTGGGCTGGAGTCGCGGCACGAGCTCGACCTCGGCGAGGTGGCCGCGGAGGCCGTATCCGGCGTTCGGCGAGGCGGGATCCGGGTGGAGTCCGAGCTCGGTGAGGCGCGAACGATGGGCGATCCATTGCTGATTGAGCGGCTCGTCTCGAACCTGCTCGACAACGCGGTGCAGTACAACCGGCAGCGCGACGGCTGGGTCTCGATCTGGACCGGCATTCGCGACCGCCGGCCGCTCCTTCGCGTCGGCAACAGCGGTCCGGTGCTCACCGCCGAGGACGCACGTGCGATCACCGAGCCGTTTCGTCGTCTGGACGGCGACCCCACCGGCAACAGCGGCCTCGGGCTGGGGCTGTCGATCGTGGTTGCGATCGCGCGCGCCCACGGTGCGGAGCTGAGTACGACGCCACGCGCGCACGGCGGCCTCGACATCGAGGTGAG
>Ga0187814_10000018_pt1 | contig 34927 bp, 28 predicted proteins | sample NC_S_4_FD_132450 | JGI IMG/M metagenome (GOLD analysis project Ga0187814, IMG submission 132450) | Wetland sediment microbial communities from Neuse River Estuary, North Carolina, USA - ASW-S_4 | ecosystem: Environmental > Aquatic > Freshwater > Wetlands > Sediment | place: USA: North Carolina... | reverse complement strand
TCTGGTCGCCGAAGGCGACGACGATCCGAACGGCGGGGACATTCTGGTCTTCCTTCCCGGCATGGCCGAAATAATCCGCGTCGAAGGCATGGTCGCGCCATCCCTCGCCCGAAGCGGCATCGAGATCCTCAGGCTTCATTCTTCGCTGTCGCTCGCCGAACAGCGCCGGGCGATCGCGCCGGCTCCCGCCCGTACCGGAGCGGAGGCGCCGCGGCGCGTGATCCTCTCGACTTCGATCGCCGAGACGAGTCTCACCGTGCCGCGGGTGAAGATCGTCGTCGACTGCGGCTTGGCCCGCGGGAGTCGCTTCGATCGATCGAGCGGCCTCAACCGACTCGTCACCGAGGTCGAATCGGCCGACCGCGCCGAGCAACGCCGGGGCCGGGCGGGCCGTCTTGGCCCGGGTCTGTGCGTGCGCGGCTGGCCGGCTTCGGATCGCCTTCCGGAACGGAGCCGGCCAGAGATCCTCCGCTCCGACCTCTCCGGCCTTGTCCTGGAATGCCTTGTCTGGGGATCGAGCGACAGGATGGCTCTGCATTGGATCGACGCGCCGCCCGAGGCGGCCTGGGAGGACGGGCTCGATACCCTGGTCGGGCTGGGAGCGATTTCCATGGAGGTCCCTCGTATGGAACCCCCTGACGGCGTCGATGGGCGCCGCCGGCCTTGCATCGCGCCGCGCGGCGTCGAGATGGCCGCGCTCGGCCTCGAGCCCCGTCTCGCGGCCCTCGTGCTGGCCGGGCGCGACGCGGATGTGTCGACCCGCGGTTCGGCCGACACCGCCTGTCTCGCGGCGGCCGCCCTCGACCGGGGTGGCGCGGCGGGCAACGAGGATTTCGGCGGGATCGTGGCCACGCTGGCTCGGGGCGCCCTCGAGGGGCGATCCAGGGACTCCGCGACCCTCTCGATCCTCGACGAGGCGAAAAGGCTGGCCGGCCGCGCCGGACTGGTCTTCGATCCGGCGCGAATCGAGCCGGACATACTTCCATCCTTGTTCGCCGCGGCTTGGCCCGACCGCATAGGTCGCCGCGTCGACGCTTCGGGGACCTCGGCCGTTTTCGCCATCCCGGCCGGCAGGCGCATCGGGGTTTCGCCGCCTCTGGCGGCCTCGCCCTGGATCGTGGTCCTCGAGGCGGACGCGGGCGATAGGCTCGGACGGCTCCGCGCCGGGATGGCGATCGGGGAGGACGAGGCTTTGGCCGGCCTCGCGCCCTTGGTCGTCGAAGGGACGAGCGTCGCATGGCAGGGCCGGGCCTATCGCGCCCGCCGCATCAGGAGGGCCGGCTCCCTCGAAATCTCCTCGACGCCGATGGGGGCTCTCGACAGGGCGGAACTCGCCTCGGCGCTGAGGGAACGGGTCGGGCGCGAAGGCCTCGGCACGCTCTTTCCCGACGCCGAGGCGGAGTCTTTTCTCGCGCGCTACGGGTATTGGAAGTCGGTGCGCACGGACCTGGAATTGCCCGATTTCGAGAGCGACGATCCGCTCGAAGACTTCGACGACTGGCTTCTTCCCTGGATCGATGTGAATCCGCAAGAGATACTTCCGAAAGGCGCCCTGCGCAGAGCCCTGGAAAGCCGCCTCGCCCCGACAGACCTCGGCCGATTTCGGGAAGAGGCACCCGAGCGGATGGAGCTCCCTTCGGGCGCGGTCAAGACGATCCTCTACGATCAGGGTCCCGCCCCGGTCATCGAAGGTCGGGTGCAAGAGTTCTATGGGCTGCGAGAGCATCCGCGGGTGGCCGGGCGCGCCATCGTCGTCAGGCTCCTCTCGCCGGCGGGCCGCCCCATACAAGTCACCGGGGACCTTCCCGGGTTCTGGAAGGGCGGCTGGGCCGAGGCGCGCAAGGAACTCCGGGGCCGCTATCCCAAGCACGATTGGCCCGAAGATCCCGCGACAGCCGCCCCTTCGAAGAAGGGACTCAAGCCTCGCATAGGCTGATTCGCTTCCGACCCCGTTCGGACCGGCCGCCGCGCCCTTACCTCGAAGCCGGTGGAACGTATATCTTCAAGGAATGGATCCGAGCCTCGCCCCGCTCGCGGAACGGCGCCTCCCCTTCTGGGAGACTTCCTTTTCCGCCCTCGACGCCTATTTCGGCCTGGAGCGGGCGCCCGTCCGTTTTATCGCCTTCGGATCCGATCTGGTGGAACTGGCCCGGACCTTCGAGCGACTCGAGTTCCGCAGCCTTCCGTTGGCCGACGCAAGCCTCGTCGCCGACGATCTCACGATCCACTTCCGCTGCGTGGACGACGATTTCCGGTCGGACGAGGGCACGGCATCCTTCGCTCCGCTCGATCTCTTCCGCGTGCCGGGCACCAGACGCTTCTTCGATCCGCGGAGCGCCTACGAGAGTGTCCGGGCCGACGAAATCTCGCCCGGACGCGACGACGGCGCCCAGCTCTTCGAGGCCGCAGTTTTGCTTTCCCGTTACGGTTACAGCCTTCCCGGGGACTTCCTCCCCCGTCCGCCCCGGGAAATGCCGCCGGGCGTCCAGCGCGATCTGCTCGCCCTCGTGCTGACATCGACCCGGCCCGAGCGAGGATTCGAGTTCCTGCGGGCTACGGGCTTCGTCGGGGCGTTCTGGCCCGAACTCGCCGCCCTCTCCGGCACGTCCCAGTCGAAAGAATACCATCCGGAAGGCGACGCGTGGGATCACACGCTCGAAACCTTCCAATACCGCAAGACCCACGATCTCGCCCTCTCTCTCGCCCTCCTCCTCCACGACACGGGGAAACCCGGCGCCGCGGCGATCGACGGAAAACGCTTCGCGCGCCATTCGGAGATCGGCGCCGGCATGGCCCGGCGCTTTCTCGCCCGCCTCGGATTCGACGCCGCGACCATCGATACGGTCGCCTATCTCGTGCGCTGGCACATGCTCCCGGCCGCCCTGTCCCGGCTGCCCGTTCACGCGGCGCGTGAGGCAATGGAAGATCGACGCTTCCCCCTGCTTCTCGAGTTGTACCGCTGCGACGAGCTGTCGACCTTTCGGGGTCCGGACGGCTACTATCGGGCCTGCGCGGCCTATCGAGAATGGCTCAGGAATGTCGGGAATCCCTATCGGGACGAGGAGGGGCGCAAGCTCACGAGGCTCTACGTCGAAAACGTGCCGGCGGCGTCCGGGCCCGTTCCAAAGGCCGGGACGAAACGCGCGGGGACGCGCGTCGGAGGAAATCGATGACCGAAGTGTTCTCCTCGTACTTCCAGGAAGAAATCCTCGTGCTCAAGACGCTCCTCGATTCGGCGGGGATCGAAAGCGATATCCTCGCGGGCTCGATGACCGAGCTCGCCCCCTTTTGGAGCGTCGATTCGGGAGGTTTCCGTCTCATCGTCTCCGACGACGATGCCGAGGACGCGAGGGCCCTCGTCGAAGACCATCGCCGACGCAAAGCCGCCGGGGAGGCCGACAAAACATGACGATGCCCGCCAAGGCCCGGGACCTCCTCCCGCTCGCCATCCAGCACCGGCACGCCCTTCATCGCATCCCAGAAATCGGCCTCGATCTGCCCGAAACAGCGACCTTCGTCGCGGCGGAATTGCGCACCCTGGGCCTCGAACCGCGACGATTCGGATCGGGGCTGTGGGTCGACATCGGCGATCGGGGGCCTCTCATAGCCCTTCGCGCGGACATGGACGCGCTTCCGATCGCGGAGGAGACCGGCTTGCCCTGGGCGTCCATCTTCCCCGGCCGGATGCATGCGTGCGGCCACGACGTCCATGCGGCCTCGCTCCTTGTCGCGGCCAGGATACTTGCGGAAGAAAAGAATCTTCCCTATCGGGTCCGCGCCATTTTCCAGCCCGGCGAAGAAGGTCATTTCGGCGCCAGGGCCCTCATCGAAGAGGGGGCGCTCGAAGGTGTCGCGGCGATAGTCGCCGGTCATGTCGGCGACCTCAGCGACGAGATGGCCCCGGGACAGGCGGCCTTTCTTCCGGGACCGATGATGGCGGCGAGCGACAAGTTCAAAGGCGCCTTTCTCGGCCCCGGCGGCCATGGATCGGCGCCCCATCGAAGCCCCGATCCCGTCTCGGCCTTCGCCGAGTTTGTCGTCGCCCTCAACGGTTTTCGCGCGAGGGAGATGGATCAGACAAAGCCCGCCGTCGTTTCCCTGTGCTCGGTCCACTCCGGAACGGCATTCAACGTCATTCCCAGCTCTCTGGAGTTTCTCGGAACGGCCCGCAGCATGGAGCGTCCGATCCGCGACCTCCTCGAAAGGCGAATCGGCGAGATAGGCCGCGCGATCGCCGAGCTTCGCGGTCTCCGCTTCGCATACGAGTGGCTCGGTGGATACCCTCCCCTCGCCAACGACCCAATCGCGACCGAAGTCTCGGCGGCTGCGGCGAGGGACATCCTCGGCCCCTCAAGGGTGCTCGGCCTGGCCGCCCCGATCATGGGGGGCGAGGACTTCGCCTATTATCTCGAAAAGGTTCCGGGCCTGTTCTGGTTTTTCAACACCCAAAATCCGGACAAGGGCATCGTCCACCCCAACCACAATCCGCGCTTCGATGTCGACGAAAGCCTTCTCGCCGATTTTATCGCCGTAAATCTCGGCATCGTGGGTGCCCTTGCGGAGCGCTTCGGCTAAGGCCGAGATGCGATTCGCCCTCCATTGGCCATGATGGGACCTCTATCCGTCGATTGATCGGTCGCCGCGCCCCTCCTAGATTGCTCGCGTGGAAAAAAGCCTGCGCGAAGCACTCGCCATGAACCTGAAAGAACGGAGACGCATCCTCGGCATTTCGCAGGCCCAGCTTGCCGAGCGTGCCGACGTCTCGCCCGGCTATGTCGGAGAAATCGAGATCGCGCGGAAATTCCCCACCCCCGAAGTTCTCCAAAATCTCGCGGTTTCCCTCGAAGTGCCGGCCTACCGGCTCCTGATGACGAACGACGACCTCAAGGCGGAAGCCGGTTCCGCCTCGAAGCAACAGGCCTACGAGGTGGCGCTTCGCATCCGGAGCCGTCTCGACGAGGAACTCAAGGAGCTTTCGGGCACCTTCGACACGTCGGGCGGAAAACCCGCCGGCAAGTGAACTCCTTCGGGAGATGAATGGGGTCTATGCCTCGGGCGGAGCTTTGTTCTTCCGGGCATGGGACCCGCGGACGGGGCGCTTGCTTCGGTTCGGCGCATCGCGGCCGGAGGTCGGGCGGTCATCCCCTTCGCGATCGGCCGGATAGAAATGGAGCCAGTGGTCTTCCGATCCGTTGAGGATTTCCCGCTCGACGGGGGCGCGGCGGCCGAAGGACAGGCCTGCATCCGCGGCGTTGGTTACGATACCGATGCCCCAGCCTTCGAAACGCCCGGCTCTCCCCGATCCGCGATTTCTCGCCGCGGCGACGCTTTCACCTTCGGCGGCGATGCCCCAAGCCCGGCCGAGTCTGCCATAAAGGGCGCGGGCTTCGGCTTCGGTGCCGAGCCTTTCCCCCCAGGGCGGGTTCGTCACCAGGAGCCCCTTGTCCGCGAAGGGCCGGGCTTCCTCGGCGGGGGCGGTCGTCACTTCGATGAAAGGTGCGACGCCGGCCCTCGCCGCGTTCCCGTGAACCTGGTCGATCGACCGCGGATCGCTGTCGCTTCCCACGAGCCGAAGTTCCACATCCTTGCGCACCGCCGATTTCGCCCGTTCTCGCTCCGCGGCGAAGACAGCCGACGCTCCTTCCCTGACGAGAGGCATCGTTTCGATCTCGAAATGTCGGTCGAGACCGGGAGCCCGATCCAAGGCGAAATGGGCCGCCTCGATCAGGAAGGTGCCCGAACCGCAAAAGGGATCGAGGAGGGGAAGGCGACGCCTCCAACCGAGGAGGAGAAGGATACCCGCCGCCACGGTCTCTTTGAGCGGCGCGTCGCCCGCGGCCTTGCGCCATCCCCGCTTGTGGAGGGCGTCGCCGGAGAGATCGAGGCCCAGGACGCATTCGTCGCGGTCGAGGTAGACGCGAAGCGATCTCGTCCGGCCGGTTTCCGGCATCCGAGTCTGGCGATATGCCTTGCCGAGCGACTCGTAAATCGCCTTGTGGACCACCGACTGGATCGAGGTCTGGGCATCGAGCTTGGAATCGCGACTCCTCACGCGCTCTATGACCAGCCTGTCCTCGCGGGCGAAAAAGCGATGCCATTCGGGCCGTCTCGCCCCCTCGAAGAGGGCATCGAAATCGGGCGCGGCGTAGCGTCCCGCCACAAGGAGCACCCGTTCAGCCGTCCTGAGTTCGAGATTGGCCCGAAAGAGCCCCTTGGAGTCGGCGCGGAAAAACACCCGCCCGGGAACCCGCCCCTCCGGATCGAGACCGATCTTTTCGATCTCGTGTGAAAGCACTTTTTCGAGGCCGAGGGCGCAAAGGGCGCATCCTTGGAAACTGTCGTCCATCCACCGAGTATGGCCGGGAGCGGGCCTCCTCCACAAGAAGCCCAGGTCTCCGAGGCGGACGCGGGGCCATCCCCAATCTTGTTCCCGCGGCGGCGCCGGTCCATACTGGCTCCATGAAGACGCTCAAGCGCATACTCGTCGCGATCCTGGCCGTCGGCACGGCGCTCTTCGCCGTTTCGGAGCTGTCGGCGTCGACGCCTTCGACATGGACGTCCACATCACGAAGGACGGCGTCATCGTGCTGATGCACGACGGCACTGTCACCAGAACCACGGGCAAGGCGGGCGACGTGGAAGACTTCACCTACGGCGAGCTCGATGGCCTCGAGGCGGCCTGCAATCGGAAGCCGAACGATCCCGAGATCATGAAAAAGTACTTCGGCCGGGGCATCGACGGAACCGATACCGACCGACCCGACATCCTGAAGAAGGTACTCGCGGGAATCTGAGCGAACTCCGAAATCCGTCCGACTTCCGAAACAACCACCTCCGACAAAGGATATGCCGAACATGGACACCACAATCGAACGCGACAATTCCTGCTTCTGCTGCGGCCTGGAGAACGAGCGCGGCTTTCATCTCGAGTTCACCTACCCTGTCGCGGGAGAGGCCGAAAGCCGGCTCGTCGTCCCCGAATGGTGCGCGGGATGGAAGGGGGTCACCCACGGCGGCTTCGTCACCATGCTCCTCGACGAGATCATGGCTCATGCCTGCACAGCTTTCGCCGCATCGGCCGTCACGGCGGACATCTCCGTCAGGTTCTTGAAACCCGTTCCCACGGGGTCGACGATCCGCATCGTCGGGCGAACGGATTCGACGAGGGGAAGGATTCTCGCGACGAAGGGATGGATCTATTCGGCCGAGGGCGAGGCGATGGCCGAAGCGACGGCCAAGTTCATCGTGACCGGAAGACACGCGCTCTGAGCGAGGGCGTTCAGGGCGCGAACTCGATGACGAAGCGCGCGCCCCGGTGGGGCTCCACGCGCAGGCTGCCGCCCAATTGCGAGGTCAGGGCCTCGACGAGTTGCATCCCGAAGCCGTCTTGAGCGCCGAGCGAAAAGGATTCGGGCAGGCCGCGGCCGTTGTCCTCGTAGACGAGGCGAAGCCGGAAGGCGTCCTTCTCGACGAGTATCGAGATGGTCGGGGCCGTTACCCCTTCGAATGCGTATTTCATCGAGTTCGTGATGAGCTCGTTGACGATGATGCCTATGGGCGAGAGTCTCGCCGGCGGGATCATGATCTCCTCGATCCGGATAGCGAATCGCACGGAAGAGGAGCGGGGAAATATCTTGATGACCTCGTCGACGAGGGCCCGGACATAGGCGTCGAGGCTGGAGTCCTCGAAGCGCCCGGCCCGATACAGCTTGTCGTAGAGGACGCCCATGCTCCGGACACGGCCGGCGGCGTCGGCGAGGATGCTTCCGGAGCGATCGTCTCCGGCATCGGCCGCCTCCATCGCGAGGAGATCGCCGATGACGCCCATGTTGTTCTTGATCCGATGATGGACTTCCTTGAGCATCCGGTCCTTTTCGTCGAGGAGTCTCCGGACGTTCTCCTCGGCCTCGCGGCGTTCCCTGAATATCGATGCGATCCCGATAACCCCGGCAAGCATGCACAGCGATATCGCGAGCCCGAGAAGATCGTTGACCACCGACACGAGTTGGCCCGCTTTGGAGGCGAAATGGACGAGGGGGAGCACTCTTCTCGCGACCATCAGGAGAAGGGCCAAGGCTATCAATATCCACGAGACTCGAAGACCCGTCAGGCGGATCATCCAGAGGGCGAGAGCCGCGGCGGCAAACTGTACTATGAAGGATGCCGCGAGCGCGATCGATAGGCCCATGGTCCAAGCATCGCTCAACGGCGTGCCGAAAGGAAGGCGGATGTGACACAAAGATTATCGAGTTCCGCGAACGCCCGGGTCCATGGGGGGGGGAATGGCCTCCCGTGAAGGCTCGGTAAATGAAAAAACCGTCCCATGGACGGCTTTTTCACTCCTGGAGGTGATCGGAATTGAACCGACGACCTCTTGAATGCCATTCAAGCGCTCTAGCCAACTGAGCTACACCCCCGAAGCGAAGGCACTATAGGGGGGAAGCGCGGGGTATGTCAAGACAGCGCTATTCATGACACATTCATCTTGATCGTCAAGGCTCACGTCTTTAGAATCGTAGATGTATCGTCGGGCCATCCGGCCGACGATCGCCGAGAACGAATCGCGGGAGGACCGACAGTGTCCGACGAAATGGACCCCGAGATAGCCGCCCTGCTCGGAAGCGGCCTGGAGGACGTCAAGCCCGATGCCAGGCCCGGCGGAAGCCGAGCTCCCCTTCCGCAGACGGGAGCGGCGACCCCCGACTTCGAATCGCTTTTCGGAGAGCTCGATGCAGGCGGAGAGACGCACTCGCGGGGCGAATTCGGGGTGGACCTGAGCAGGAAAGGCTTCGCGCCTATTTCCAAGTTCGAGTCCGACAGGCCCGCGGACTATTTTTCCGACCCGGAATTCTACAAGAAGGCCCTCGCCAACGAAGGCGAGGAGGCTCAAAAGGTCCACGAGCTGCTTTCGAAATTCCTCAAGGCTTCGGATCCGAAAGATCGCGGCATCTATCGTCAGCAGCTCATCACCGCGTGGTGGTATCTCGCCGCCAAGGTGGCCCTCCATTCCATCCAATCGACGGCTCCCCTGCCCAAGAAGCTCCTTGTCCGTTTCGGGACTCTCCTCCCGAGCCTCCTCGCCCCCGAGCAAAAGGAGATGATAGGCAAGATCATCTATGAAAAAGAAATCGACGAGCCGGTCTATTACGTGGACGAATGGATCAAAGCCGTGGCCACCGGCCAGGTCAAAGCGAGCGCGACCGACGAGGTGAAAACGGCTCGCTCGGACGACCGCGCGAGGATCAGCGCCTCGATCCAGAAGGCGCAGGGAAAACGCGATGCCGTCGAAGGCATCCTCAAGGGCAAGGCCGAGGAGCGCAAGAATCTCGAATCCAGCCTTGTCTCCCGCGTCGAAATCGTGAGGACGCACGCGAACCAGCCGGGCCTTCTCCACGTTCCCGCTCCCTATACCGAGGAGCAGAAAAAGACCGCTTCGGAAATCATGGAGCTCCTGCGAAGGATGCTCGCGGCGGACAAGGCCCTCGCCCAGAGCATCGTAGAATTCCAGGAAGCCAGCGAAGAGCTCGAGGCGGTGACGGCGAAGGCGAAGGAATTCGGCGGAGAGGCCAAGGCCGACCTCCAGACCGTCGCCTCCGAATTCGAGACGGTGAAGCAGATGCTCAAGCTGTGCATCGGTCGGCAAGGCAATCATTTCCCCGTGTTGATGAAGGAATACTTCCACGGCAGCCTCAGGGACATCGCCACCAGGGAGAACGTAATCAAGATCCTTTCGTGGATCGAGAGCATCGACTTCCAGGCCTTCATGCGGCCCTACAAGAACGCTCTCAACCGCATCGTCCCTTTCATCATCCTCGTGCCCTGCTACGGCGACACCGGGATCTGCTGGGAGCCGTTCGACCGCTTCAATCGGGCATCGAGCCGCGGGCGAATCGCCATTCCCCTCTTCCCCAAGAATCTCAACGAGGCGGTGCTCTACTCGGTCGCCGACCTCCGCTGGCAGGTCGCCAAGGAGAAGGCATCCTATTACTGGATGGAAGAGGGTCTCACCGGCAATTACTATCAGTGGTTCACCTCCAAAAAGCTCAAAGGCGACGTGAAGGAATTCTTCATCCAGGATTACATGACGTGGGTTACGAAGGAGAGCGAGGGGATGCAGAAGCTCGACAAGGAAGTCCGGGCCGTGTTCTGGCGCCTCATGCCCTTCTCCCCGCCGATCAAGGAAAAGCTCAAGACGAGGAGCTACGTCTACCAGGAACTCTACCAGAAGGACGTCAATCGTTCTATGTCGGACGGATACTGAGTCGCGGCGAAGGGGTCGGATGACGCCCGGAAAGCGACGCGTCAGGAGCGGAAATGGAATCGATCAGCGCGAAATACCGCGAGCACTTCATGAAGATGCTGGCGCAGTCCAAGGCGCAGCTCGAGGTGGGGGAGCACAATGTTTACCAGGAAGGGAACCCTGCCATTCTTCCTTTTATCGATGGCATAGTCGAAGAGTACCTGCTTCCCGGATCGGGAATACGCAACTTCGAGCATCTCGAAAGCCTTCTCGAGGCGGCCAGAGCCGGGGAGCCCTGCCTCCTGCTCTTGGAGCACTTTTCCAACTTCGACCTTCCGGTCCTCCACTTTCTGCTGAGAAAACAGGGAGTCGGCGGCCGCGCCGTGGCGGACGCCATCGTCGCCATCGCGGGCATCAAGCTCAGCGAAGAGAGCCCCGTCGTGGCCGCCTTTTCGGAGGCCTATACCCGCCTCGTGATTTATCCGAGCCGCTCGATCGAAACGCTCAAGGCCAGCAGGCATCATGATCCCAAGGAGATCGTCGCCGAGCTGATGAAGAGCGTCACGATCAACCGGCAGTCGATGAAGAGGCTCGCGAGCCTGAAGACGGAAGGCAAACTCGTGCTCGTCTTCCCGGCCGGCACGAGATACCGACCGTGGGCCCCCGAAACGGGAAAAGGCGTGCGGGAGATCGATAGCTATATCAAGTCCTTCTCGAAGATGTGTCTCGTATCGGTGAACGGCAACATCCTCAGGATCAGCCAATCGAAGGACATGACCGACGACCTTCTTTGCAAGGACCGCGTCGTCTTCGAAGTCGGCGAGCCGATGGCCTGCGAAGAGTTTCGTGCCCGCGTCAAGCACGAACACCACCACCTTACCGAGGACCGCAAGCAGGCGGTCGCGGACGCGATCATGGCCGGGCTCGCACGGCTTCACGCCGAGGTCGAAGCTTCGTTGCCGCCTCTCGCGGCGACCTGAGGGACGGTTCGTCGCCGATTCAGAAGAGCGCCCAGCGTCGGATCTCTATGGGATCGATCCGCACGCGAGCCGTGACCACCCAGGAATCCTCCTCCACGGCGACAAGGGGCGCCGTGGCGAAGACGAGAAGTCCCTTGATTTCGCGGGGCCGCGCGGGCTCGACCGTACGGGCCCAGGCTTCGAGAGCCGCCCTGGCCGCCTGGACATAGGCCTCGCGTCGCCCCTCCCAACCTCGGGATCGCAGGACGGCAGCCCGGCCCTGCGCGTTTTTCCAAGACGGAGAGCTCGTCGATTCGAGAAACTGCGAATCCGCGGGATCGGGGCTGAAATCTATCCAGGCTCCGAGGCTCGTCGCGTTTTTCTCCGTTCGGCCGGGCTGGAGCCGCGGATCGCCGGCGACGATCGACGACAGGGGAGTGAGAACGAAGGATTCCTTTACCTGTCGGCTCTTGTTCTCCGGCGTCCAATCGAAGGAAAAACCTTCGATCATGCCGGAGAATACCCATGCCGCCTCGTCGAGCACACGGGACGCGGCCACTTTATCCGGAAGCGGATAGGCCTCGCCGGCGCGCGGCGGCAGGTTGAGATCGGTCCAAAACCTGGCGCGAAGCACGGTACCGGAGGATTGGGCTCCGAGCACCGAAACTCCGATAAAGGCCGCGACGAGAAAGCCGGGCCGGCGGGCCCTCATCAATGCCTGAAAAATCGGCGGGCGGGATTCACGCCGAAGCGGACGAGAAAGTATATCCAGCCCACGCCGAAGCCGGCGAGATGGGTGAGATGCGCGACCGACGCGTTGTACGAAGCGAGTTCAGACACGAGCTCGATGCCCGCGTAGCCGAGCACGAGTATAGGGGCCTTCACGGGGATGATGCCCCAGATGAATATCCGCGAATCCGGAAAGATCGTGGCATAGGCGAGAAGGAGTCCGAAAATCGCCCCGGAGGCTCCGAGTAGAAAGACGCCCATCGCGCCAGTCAGGAGGTAGGTCGCGAAGGAGAACAGACCCGCGATGATCCCGGTCAGGAAATAGTAGAGGAGAAATTCCTTGGTTCCGACGCTGCGCTCGACGGCCATACCGAAGAAGAAGAGCCCCAGCATGTTGAACAGGAGATGGGTAAGTCCGGCATGCGCGAACATGTATGTCACCGGCTGCCATAGCGCTCCCTGCAACATGCTCGCAGGGTTGAGGGCCAGGTAATACGGGATATCGGGAACTATGAGCCCGGCGGCAAAGACGAGCACGTTCGCCGCGATGAGCCAGAGGACGGCGCTATGGTAGGAATAGCGGAAGGGTCGCCGGAGTATCGATACAGCCATGGCACAACAGTACGGAAAATCCGGGCTCTTGGGCAAGCACGGCAACCCTCGTCTGAAGGCGGCGATCTTGTCGAAAGCTCGCGCACCGACTAGGCTTGGGCGTGGCCTTTTCCGAAAAGCCCCCCGACTGCCTCAAGTGCAGTCATTTCCACGTAACCTGGGATCCCGCCTGCCCCCGTTCATGCGAGGTCTTCGGGTTGAAATGCGTCCGCCTTCCGTCCCTCGAAGTCCTGGCCGCCACCGGGCGGCACTGCCCTTCCTTTGAGTTGAAAGATGGAATTCACTGACGCGCCAGTCCGGTCGGATGCTCGCGCGCGTGCCTGTGGAGGCGGGGAAAAGCCGCTGGCGGGCGGTCCTTGGGCTCAAGCCCTTTTCGCCTCGGGTCGCACGGCGGTCAGGAATCCGACGAACATGACCACGGCACCGAGAAACTCGGAGATATAGAGGGCGTTGGGCACGCCGAAACGGCTGAAAGTCCCGCCGAAGGCGGGCATGAGCGCACCGATCGCGATGAGAAGATTGCCGATCGCCCGATTGCGCAGCACTCTCTTCCTGAAAAAGATCCAAGCCGACCATGCCGCCCCGCCGACGAGCGCAAGCGTTCCATAGATGTTGAAAAAGGGCGTGAGCACTCGCACTCCGCCCGATACTATCGCTTCGCCCGTGAGTTCCCGTCCCGAAAGTTTCGCCGGATCGAGTTCGGCGCCGAACACGCGTATCGCCCCGTAGATAGACGCGATGACGAGGACATAGAACAGGATCGTGGCCGTCCGCGGCTTGGCGAGCAGGAAAATCGTCCCCTGCCCGAGCCAGGCTGCGACGAGAATGGCGCCGAAAAGATACCATAGTCGGAAAACGAGGGGATGCCAGCCGAACAGTCCGTTCAACCCCTCGCAGAGGCCACCGAGGCTGTACATCAGGATCGCGAAACTCCAGACGAGGAGGTGGCGATGGTCGGGCCCCCTGAGCCAGCGACCGAAAACGACGATGGCGAAGGCCAGGCTCACCGCGGCGGAAAGAAAGGGCAGATAACCGCTCAAGAAGGACATGTCACGCTCCATATCGAGTGATCGATGCACCGTGATAGCACTGCAGGGAAGCGGCGGCAAGGGAATTGCGATCCGCGCGGCGGATCGCGATTTCAGGCCGGGCCGCGCCCCGTCTTTTGGCCGTGCTCCCGCTCGAGTTCCGAATACGCCACTTTGCCGATTCGGGTGAGAGGCAGGGCGTCGCGGAATTCGATCGATTCGGGCACGCTCCATTTTATGAGGTTCTGCGCGCAATACTCGATGAGTTCCCGTTCCTTGGCGCCGTTCGCGGAACGTCGGTCCTTGAGAACGACGTATGCCTTCACCGTCTGCAGTTTTCGCGCATCGGGCACGCCGATCACGCAGGAAAGTTCCACGTCCGGATGCCGATCGAGAAGTCCCTCGACGAGGGTGGGCGTAACGCTGACTCCGGACACCTTGATGATCCGTTTCATCCTGAGTCGGAAATAGACGAATCCCTCCCTGTCCATGGAACAGAGATCGCCGGTGTGCAGCCAGAGGCGACCGTCGGCGTGTCGACGGATGGTCGCCGCAGTGTCCTCCGGGCTGTTGAGGTATCCGAGCATCACGGTGGGGCCGCTTACGCACAGCTCGCCGTCGGTGCCTGCCGGCAGCTCTTGGGTCGTTTCGGGAGCGACGATCTTCGCGCGCATGTCGGGCAGCGGTATTCCGACGCTGCCCGGTCGATAGGCGGTCTTCGGAGTCGCGATGCAGGCCGTCACCGATTCGGTGAGGCCGTAGCCTTCGAAGAGACTCGTGCGCCCTCCGCGCTCCGCGAGGAAGGCGTCGAAGCGCTCCTTGATGGTCTCCGGCAGCTTGTCGCCGCCGGCATAGATGAGCTTGAAGCAGGAAAGGTCCGTCTTCGCGAACACCGGATCGCGCATCAGGGATTCGAAGAGGGTCGGCACACCGGCCATATAGTGCGGGCGGAACTTTCGGACGAGCTTCGCTACGGTTGCGCTCGTGAAGCGAGGCACGAGCACGCAGGTGCCCCCGGCCGCCAGGAAAGTGTGCACGCACACGCCGAGGCCGAAACCGTGAAAGACCGGCAGGATCGACAAGATCACCTCGCCGGCCGTTATCGGTCCCTGTGTTCCGACTTGCATCCCGAGGGCGTTGAAGTTGCGCGAGCTCAGCATGACACCCTTCGGCGTTCCCGTCGTGCCGCCGGAGTACAGTATCACCGCGCATTCGTCCGGCCCGAGCGGAGTCGCGTCGCACCTTGTCGGGCGCGGGCCGGCCAGAAAATCCGACCAGACGAGAACGCGCGAATCCGCGGCGGGGACCTTGGGAATCTTCCGTCCGCTCGAAACCCAGAAACCCAGCCGCATCGCGGGACCGAGAAAGTCGCCGATGGAGCACACGAGGATAGTCTGTGCTCCGGCGCCGTCCGCCGCCGCGGCGGCGGATGGGTAGAATGCATCGAGGATGACGATCCAAGAGCTCCGACTTTCGCTAAGGTAGAATTCGATTTCCGCCGCGGCGGAAAGGGGGTGGATCATGCTTGCCACTGCCCCGACCTTGTTGAGGGCGTAGAATAGAATGACGGCCTGTGGACAATTCGGCAGGCTCACCGTCACCCTGTCGCCGAGCTTGACGCCGCGCGAGGCGAGCGCGTCGGCGCAACCGTCGATGTCGCGAATCAGTTCGGCATAGGTTGAGCGCGTGCCCATGAACTCCCATGCGATTCCTCCGGGAAGGTCATGCGCGATGTCGCGCACCAGCTCATACATGGTCTTTTCGGGATAGTCGAGAGAACTCGGCACGTCGCCGTAGAAGGCGAGCCAAGGCATTCCCCCTTCCATAGCTTGGACCTTCCCCTATCGGTCAGCGATCGGGGCGGGGACCTTGAGTCCGCCTCCGGCCTCGAGAATCGCGTCGAGGGATATCTCCACCCGCGCGAGCAGTTCCGGATTCGCGATGAGGCTCCTGAACGCGAGAATGGAGGTCGCGTGGTTGAAACCTTCCGACACGCGCTCGTCGAGAGTAAAGGAAAACTCGAGGCAATCGCGGGCTACCACCCGGTCGTCCGCATCGACCATCGGCTGCTTTTCGATCTTTCCGAAAACGAGGAAGGAACTTGCCGTGCCGAGCTCGAACAGGTGATGGAGCGGGGCTCCCAGGCCTATCGAGCCGAGATTCGCGAGATACATGCTCGTGTAGAGGGGGATCGCGTCCATCAGGAAGCTTGGAAGAATGTTGTGGTAGTCGAGCCATTTGATCAACCTGACCACGAGATTCAGCAATGGCCTCGGCAGGCGGGTGACTATTTCCATGAGCTGGTCGTCATCGCCCTTCTGATCGCTTCGCGCGACGCGGAGCCTCCGGTTCACCATATCCCGGATCTCCTCGAGGGTCTCAGTTCCCCGGAAGACCATGCGCACTTCCGATTCTCCCGCGTCCTCCCTGTACTCCTTCTTGGCTACGAAGGTGAGGCTGATGTCCCTATGCTGATAGAGTCGCCTGCCGACGATAAAGCGGTTGAGTTCAGGCCGCAGATAAAGAGTGCGGGACACGACCGCCAGGAGGACATGGAAGAGGCTGACCCTCTCCTCTTTCGGCCTTTGGTCGTTGTACTCCTCGAGAAAGGCGAGAAGCCTGGTCACGTCGACGCGCTGGGTGCTGTAGATCACGGACTCGGTGCGGGTCTCCATGACATAGGGAAAGAGCTTCTTGAATGGAGGAAGGTCCTTCACATAGATGCCATCGCGTCGCTTCTTGAATGCCATTATGTTCCCTCGTGCCGTGCGATCGGTCCGCGGCGCGCCGCTGCCGTATGTCGACACTCCCGGGGGGAAGGCGGCGCGCGAGGGGTGATTATAGCAGGTGAATGGAAGCCCGGCAACTTTTTGAGGCAATGAGCTATGTGAGCGGATCTCCATCGCTAAGTCATTGGTCGGAGAGACTTTGAGCACCTCGCCGTCGAGCACGTTGAGCGCGGCGAAGAGCGTGGTCGTCCCATGGCGAATGTAGTCATGCGTCACGCCTTTCACATAGCCCAGGCCCATCGGCAGCATAGGTTGTGTCCGCTCAAGGGCTTGGCATTGGCTCTTCTCGTCCACGCAGAGCACAATCGCGTTCGTTGGAGGATCAAGGCAGAGCCCCACGACATCGCGGAGCTTCTCGATGAAGAAGGGATCGGTCGAGAGCTTGAAGGAATCCTGCCGATGAGGCTGAAGGCCAAAGACCGTGAAGTAGCGGTGGACGCTCGTCTTGGAGATGCCCGTCTCCGCGGCCATCGAGCGGACACTCCAAGGGGTCGCACCATCCTTGGGCTTCGTCTTCGAATCAATCTTGCGGCAACCCCAAGCCACGGTTAGGATTATCGAGCTATTCACCCACGACTGATTCGAGTTCAAATAGGGAAGAAGAAATCATGAAATCGCCGACACCGACGCCAAACGTGACAGATCCAGCCGTCATTGCACGGAATCTTGATCGAATCACCGCCCTACAGCTGACCGACCCGGGTCTCTTCGTTCTCGCCGTGCATTCGTTCGTGGAAGGCTGGATTCGCGAACGATTCGGCTTGGGCATGGATCTGGTCACCTTTGCCACCATGATGAATCACTTCATCGACTATGCGAAAAAGAAATCGGGCGGCTACGTTCCGGGGCTTTCCGCGCTCAACGCGATGATCACCGCGCATGACGACACTCATCCAGTTCGCCATCGCTTCGCCGATCTCGACAGGAACGCCGTCGAAATGGCCACGCAGCATCTCGATCGCTTTTGTTTCCTCGCCGCGTTGGGCAATGAGCAGAAGATCGCGAACCTAAAAGGGTTGCTCGAGCATTGGGGGAATCGCAAGCCGGTCCCCCAGTTGCTTGAAGAGAACCAACGCCTTTCGATCCTTCGCGGCAAGGAAAGCGAGGAGCGCAAGCGGCTCATTGAGCGCGTGGCCGAGCTCGAGGGACTCAACAAGAAAGTCGAAGTGCTCGAGGCGGATCTGAGTGCCCGTGTGAAGCGGATCGAAGAGCTCGAGGGCATTGCCTCAGCTCGCGGCGAAAAAGCCGAGCGAGAACGGAAGGAGCGTTCCGCCATCGAACAGGAACTCAAGGCTACAAAAAAGCAGGTCGAGGGTTATGCACGGGAACGCGACTATGTCGCCCTCATCAAACGCATGACTGCCTATACTCGCACCAGGGCGGACTACGAGCGCATGATGATTCGTCTCAGTCCGGAGCAACTCAAAGTTCTTGATCTAATAAGACTGGACAAGGACTTCCTCGTTAAGGGAGCCGCAGGAACAGGGAAGACCCTCGTGCTCCTCAAGGCGATAGAAAAAGTGAAGACGGGCGGACGCGAAACGAGGCTCGGCATAGACGAACTTTCGAGTTCAGTGGCCCTTCTCACCTACACCAACACGCTCGTGAAATATGATTCCTATATCGCATCCATCCTATCGGCGAATGGCGGAGCCGATCGTGTCTCGACCGCCGATTCCTTCATCAAAGAACGCATTGCCGCGATCGATCCTGGTGCGGCGATGGACTACGATATCGTCCATTCGCTCGCCGGGCGCTACAAGGTCGAAGGCTATGAGGCAGAGGCTCTCGCGGACGAGGCCGAAAAGATCATCTGGGGTAACGACCTTAGCTATGCCCGTTACGTCGACGAGGGATTCGAGCGCCGAGGTATGAAGCGACCCATTCCGCCGAAGGAGCGCGCGAAGTTCTGGGCTGCCACGGAAGCCATGGCCGCGGAGATGGAAGCGGCCAACCGCTACTCGAAGGGCTATTCGCGGATCAAACTCCTCCGTGCGGTCGATGCCGATCCGAACGATCCGCGGATCCGGTGCATGGACTTCGTATTCGTAGACGAGGCGCAAGACCTCTCGACCGCCGATCTGAAAGCGCTCAAAGCCTGTGCACGGGTCTGTGTCATCATGGCCGGCGATGCGGATCAGGCTATCTTCCAACCGGGCTTCACTTTCCGCGATGCAGGCGTGGATATCGTGGGACATACCCGCATCTTGCGATCGAATTACCGGAACACTATGCCCATACACGACCTGGCCGAGGCATATCGCGCAAAGGTCCCCGGACAGGATGTGGACAGCCTGCCGACCGCGGTTCGCCCCGGCCCCTTGCCCGAGCTGATACAAGGAGCGAACCGTGATGAGCTCCTCTCGCTCATCCGGGACAGGGCAAGATTCTATGTCAACGATCTCGGCTACGATCCCGAAAACCTCTGTGTTCTCTCCCCGCTCGGGAAGGATGTCGATTTCGTCGTCGCAGGCCTCGAAACGGCTGGCATCGCGGCTATCGATATCCGCTCGAAGGAATTCGATTTCGCCACCCAAGGCTCGATGCGTGTTTCGACCTTCCAGTCGGCCAAGGGGCTGGACTTCCCCGTGGTCCTCCTCTTCCTCTATCGGAGACCATGGCTCCCCGAAGAGTACGGCAAACAGGACCTTGAGCTCATGACCCGCAACCTTGTCTACGTCGGTACGACCCGGGCAATGGATCATCTCGATGTCTTCATCACCTCCGGCACCACGGATCCGGTGCTTACCGATCTCGTCGAAGCCTTTGCGGAAGCGTTTACGGAACTTCAGCCACAAAAGAAGGCCGTCGGAGTATCTTCGAGATGAGCGGCCCGGCTCTCTCAGCTGCCCAACGGGCGGTCATCGACCACCGCGGTTGCGATCTCCAGATCATTGCCTGCGCTGGCGCCGGCAAGACCGAGGCAGTGTCGCGCCGGGTGGCGGCACTCCTTGCAGAAGGGTTCGCGCCAGAGGGCATCATCGCCTTCACCCTTACCGAAAAAGCCGGTGCTGAGCTCAAGGAACGCATCTACCGCCGGACCGAGGAACTCCTCGGCCGATCCTTCCTCGACCGATTAGGTCCAATGCATGTCGGGACCATCCACGGCTGGTGTTTCCGCGTCCTCCAGGACCGCGTGCCGCGCTTCGGTAACTACGAGGTAATCGACGAACACCGCCATGCCGCCCTCCTTTCCCGTAAGGCCAAGGCTCTCGACCTCAAGGCCATCGGAGAGGGCAAACACTGGAACGGTATCCATGCATGGACGCGGATCGTCGACATCATCGGGAACGAGCTCATGTCGGAAGCCGATCTCGAAGCCGCGGGGATTCAGGGTCGATTCCGCGCCTACGAAGAGCTCCTCGATCGATACCATGTCCTCACCTTCTCGCGGATCATCGCCGAAACCGTTCGGGCTCTTGAGAATCCGACACTCGCTCCGCCGATTCGCGAGCCCTTGCGCCACCTCATCGTCGACGAATACCAAGACATCAACCCGGCCCAGGAGCGCCTTATCGAGCTCATCGCTCGCGATCCCGTCGAGCTCTGCGTGGTCGGCGATGATGACCAGGCAATCTACCAATGGCGCGGTTCCGACATCGGCAACATTGTCGGCTTCGCATCGCGCCGGAACGACGTTCGCCTCATCCGCCTCCTCGAGAACCGCCGGAGCCGGCCGAAGATCGTCTCGGAGGCCTCATCCTTCGCCTCGCGCATCCCGGGCCGCCTCGAAAAGGCGATGGAGCCAGTCCGCGAGGAAGCGGATCAGGCACTCTGCCTGTGGAACGCACCCTCGGATATCGCCGAAGCTACGATCGTTGCCGAAACGATCGAGCGACTCCACGCGTCGGGCCGGCGCTATCGCGACATGGCAGTCCTTCTCCGCTCGGTTCGGGGCGCTGGTGCGCCTTTCGTGGACGCACTCACCCAGCGCGGAATCCCCGTCGCGGCAGGTGGTCGAACGGGTCTCTTCCTTGTTCCCGAACTCGCGGCTATCGGCGAGTGTTTCGCCTTCCTAGCCGGATTCCAATGGCGCGACGGTCTTTACGGTCCCCCGCGAGAACCGGATCTCGAAACCGCCACAGCGCCCCTTGCCGCGCGCTTCCATAATCGTACCGTCACAGATATCGCGGCCTTCGTACGGGACTGGAAATCCTTCTACGAAAAGCTCAACACCAAACCCATCGACCTCATCGGCGATTACTATCGCTTCCTCAACTGGCTCGGCCTGCCCGGCGACCTTAACCCGGATCGTGCCGCCGACTCTGCACTCCTCGGTTCGCTCGCTCGCTTCTCGACGATCATCGCCGATTACGAGTATATGACGAAACGCGGGCGCTATGAAGACGATAACGGAACGCGAGCACTTAGGCCGGGCCTTGATCGGGGCAAATCCTTCTGGTTTGGTTTCGGAAATTATCTCCTGCACTATGCCTTTGCCAATTACGACGATTTCGAAGGCGAAGACCGACTTGGCGCCGATGCCGTGCAGGTACTTACTGTCCACCAGGCCAAGGGGCTCGAGTGGCCCATCGTATTCCTACCCAGCCTCGTTGATGGTCGCTTCCCCTCCTCGCATTCGGGACGCGGCGAAAACTGGATCTTCCCTGAGTCGGTCTTTCCCCAGGAAAAACGCGAGCGCTACGCTGGAACCGATGCCGACGAGCGTCGCCTCTTCTACACCGCGATGACCCGCGCCCGCGACATGCTCTACTGTTCGGCCTTCGACCGCAAAAAGAACCAATTTTCTCCCTCCCCCTATCTCCTCGAACTCGCGGGGGGCGAGAAAATCGCAGCACGCGAGCGACTGCCCATCCCCACCTTCCAGAGCGGCGCAAGCGTCTCGTATGCCGAACCCGTGGAGCTCTCATTCTCCGATATCGCGACCTGGGAAGATTGCGGTTATCGATACAGGCTCGCTAACTCATTTGGCTTTGAAAACCAGCTCGCTGTCGAGCTCGGCTATGGGCACGCGGTCCATCATGTGCTCAGGCAACTTGCGGAGGCGACGCGCGGCAGCGGCGTGCCTGGCGGCACCGTAGTGCCGCTTGACAGGGCCGAGCTCTCCTCGCTCGTGCAGAGCGAGTTCTACGCGCCTTTTGCGACAGATGCGAGCCACCAACGCATGCAGGCAGCGGCGCGGCGACTCGTCGAGCGCTATCTTGACGAATGGCAGGACGACCTCCGCCACATCTGGGCGACCGAACGCCCCTTCGAGCTCCATACTGACGATGGCCTCGTCGCGGGCAGGGCCGACATCATCCTAGACGAGGAAGGCGGCGTGAAGGGCATGCTCACCATCGTCGACTACAAGGTAAGCGCGAGCGACGATCTCGCTCCCCGTTACGAGTGGCAACTCCAGGTCTATTCGCACGCGGCCAGAGGAGAGGGGCTCGAGGTGAGCGCCGCCTGGCTTCACGACCTCGGTGCAGGAGACCGCGACTCGGTCGAGATCGCGCCGCCCGCCATCGAGGCGGCGGTTGTGCGAGCCGGCGCCGCCCTCGCCGCAATACGTGCAGGTCGCTTCGAGGCCCGAGCCGAGGCGAAGCGTTGCACAGCCTGCGACTACAGAGCTGTCTGCGGGATGCGACATCCTGCGGCAAGGGAATACCATGGCGAATGCGATGACTGAGCTCGAGCTGCTGCTCACCAAGCCCGAGGACGAGCACCTCGAGTTCAAGGAAGCCAAGAACGGCTTCGAGTTTGAACTCCTCGTGAAGTACTGCGTCGCCCTCGCCAACGAGGGCGGCGGGGATCTCGTCCTCGGCGTCACCGATAAGCGGCCCCGCGTTGTCGTTGGCACGGCCGCCTTTACTGACCTCGAGCGAACCAAGGCCGGCATCGCATCGCGTATCCATCTCCGCGTCGATGTCGAGGAGATTGCCCACGCTCGTGGCCGGGTGCTTCGCTTCCGAGTGCCCTCCCGGTCCATCGGCTTGCCGGTGCATTATGAAGGGCGCTACTTCATGCGCTCGGGCGAGGAGCTCGTGCCGATGCTGCCCGACGTGCTCAGGCGCATCTTCGACGAATCCGGTCCCGACTACTCGGCGGAGCTCGTCGAGGCTGCCACGATGGCCGATCTCGATCCGGGTGCCATCGAGGACTTCAGACGACGCTGGCAAAGGAAATCGGGGGACGAGCGACTAGCCGGGCGCGGCGCGGAACAGCTCCTCTCCGACGCGGAGCTCATGATCGGCGGCAAGCTGACCGTCGCGGCCCTCATCCTCTTCGGTTCGCGGGAGGCCCTGGGCCGTCACCTTGCCCAGAGCGAGCTCATCTTCGAGTACCGTTCCTCCGACGCATCGGGACCCGCCCAGGCTCGCAAGGAGTTCCGTCAAGGCTTCTTCTCCTGGTACGACGAACTCTGGAGTACAATCAACCTCCGGAATGATCTCCAACATTTCCAGTCAGGGCTCTTCGTCCTCGACGTGCCGACCTTTAACGAGCGCGCCGTACGCGAAGCCATCCTCAACGCGGTGAGTCACCGGGACTACCGGCTCGGCGGCTCGGTTTTCGTTCGCCAGTACAAGCGGCGCATTGAGATCGTGAGTCCTGGCGGGCTGCCTCCGGGCATCACCTTCGAGAACATCCTCTGGGCACAGTCTCCGCGGAACAGACGCCTGGCCGAGGCCTTCGGAAAGGCCGGCCTTGTCGAGCGAGCGGGGCAGGGCATGAACCTCATCTACGATTCCTGCATTCGCGAGAGCAAGGCCGTTCCCGATTTCTCGCACTCCGACTCTTCCCATGTCTGGGTAACCCTACACGGAGAACTCAGGAATCCGGAGTTCCTCCGCGTGCTCGAGCGAATAGGGAAAGAGCGAGTCGACTTGTTCTCTACCGAAGAGCTGCTCGCCCTCGAATGCGTCTTCGAAGGGCGGGTCATCGATGAGCGGATCGCGGCGGTCATTCCTCCTCTCGTCGAGGAGGGATTCCTCGAATCCACCAACCGGGCCAATCCCTCCTATGTGCTCTCCCGCCGGCTCCATGCCGCCCTCCGCCAGAGCGGCGTCTACACCCGAAGAAAGGGACTGGACCGCGAGACGAACAAGGAACTCCTGGCCAAGAATATCAGGGAATCCGAACCCGAGGGGGCGCGTATGGAGGAGTTCCTCCAGGTACTTCCCAATCTCGGCCGCAACGGAATCCAGTCCCTGCTCCGAAGCCTCGTAAAAGAAAGGCGCATCCATGTCCTCGGACCGACCAAGGCCGCGCGCTGGCATAGCGGCACCGGTGAAGGGCAGGGAGGAATTACGTCATGAGTATCAACGCCCACGAGGCGATTGCAATCAAGATTGCTATTTCATTCCTCCGTAAAAACATGGGATTGCGTCAATTCTGCGTCCGATCGCAATTCGACGTAATTCCCTCATGAACCGGCGATAACAAGGAGCCCAGTAATGCCCCGCCCGAAGAAATCCTCCACCCCTTCCACCGAGCCCCTTGCCTTCACCCACGACACCGAGACCCGGAAGGGTCTCCCCGCGGGCGGCACCGCCGGCAAGGCCCCCGTACCCAAGGCCCCGAAAAAGAAGTACTGGTACAACCCCCACCTCTCCCCGGTGCTACGCCACGATCCTACGGGCAAGGCGGACCGTATCTTGGCACTCGTGGAGAAGGCGGGCCGCGAGCCCCTTACGCCTGAGGAGAAGAAGCTCCTTGAAGAAGCCCTGCGAAACCACCAGCTCTGGCTCGAGTGGTCGGGAAAGCGCGAGGCGGAGGAGAAGGGTTACTTCGAGGTTGACCCCGTGGCCCTCTCCATCCACGAGCGGGTGAGCCCCCAGGCCATCCTCCGCGCGGCCCGGCGCGAAGACATCCAGCGCGATCTCTTCGCCGACCCCCAGGAGCCCTGGACCGAGGCGGTCAAGTTCTACCGCCACGACGTGGAATGGGCGAACCGCCTCATCCTCGGCGACTCCCTCCAAGTTATGACGAGTTTGGCCGAGCGCGAGGCCCTGGCGGGCAAGGTGCAGATGATCTATATAGATCCGCCGTATGGGATAAAATACCTCAGCAATTTTCAGGCAAATATCGCGGATCGTGAAGTCAAGGATTCAGATTAGGATCTGACTCCACCCGCGTCCGAGATCTCCTCGATTCGCTGTATCGGGGCTATCCGAGTGGCTCAATTCTCCTCTGGGAAACGGACGAGCCCGTGCCCTCACGAGATGCCGCGGTCGATCAGCAGACCGGCGCTTTCGCGGGACGCAAGCTCCTCCTCGATGGACAGCAGCGACTAACATCGTTGACTTCGGTGATCAGGGGTCAATCCGTATCCGTCCGTGGGCGGAAGAAGCCCATCGACATTCTTTTCAATCTCGATCACCCGGATGGCGCTCTCCTCGAAGTCACCGAAGTCGATGAAGACGAAGAAAGCCCGACGAGTCTCGATGATGAAATTTCCGATGAGGATCTGGACGTCGCGGTCGTCGGACCTCGCGCTCGCCCAGATTTCCTCGCGATGGCCGAATCTTCTCGTCGAGCTCAAGGCCTTCCAAGACGAGTGCAGATCCTTAACATATGGGCTTTTTTCGTAGGCCCAAAAGTTGCGGAGGTAAGCATCGAAGAGAACCGCACCGGGGCACCCTTAGTAATCGCAGATACAAGGAGCCCTCGCCCCTTGAGTATGGAAACCCTCTTCTCGACGTCGGCAGTAGCGAGCGGAGCGGAACGCAGCCCGTCAAGGAGCTGCGCGACCGTAAAAACTTCAGAGGCGGCCCTTGGAGCCTTCTCACGGCCGGTTGGTATCCCCGACCGTAGCCACTCGAGGGCGATAAGCCTCGCCTCGTCGGGGTCGGTCTGGCCAGTGCTGCGAGCCGTCACGCGCTTTCAGGTCGTTGGGTCGAAGAACTCGACGTAATAGATGCCGGAACGAGGGTGCAAATAAAAACGACGCATGCCCTTCTCCATCGAGAACTGACTTTCTCATAGTCGTTTCTCATTGTGGATTTTTCAGGACAAGCGCCGGTTTTCCGGTGGCTTGTTAACTCTCTATTCTGCAAACGAAAAAACAGGCGCAGATCGGAGTCGAACCGATTCATGAAGGTTTTGCAGACCTCTCCCTTCCCACTTGGGTACTGCGCCGTTTGCGTCACGTCGATGGCAGGGGAAATATACCGACTCGAAAATCAAATGTAAAGACCGGCCCGTATGCCCGCCAACGCACGGCGTTGGCGGGGCGGGAATCGGCGGTGCCGATTCCCGCGAGCCTGTCAGCCTGCTTCAAGCCTTTTTGGTCTTGTTCTCTTGTAGCAGGCCGGTGGCGAGGTCGCGTTCTTTTTTGGCGCGTCTCTCCGCCTGGAGCATCCAACGATCGACGAAGGCGGAACCGATGAAGACCGATGAATAGGTTCCCGAGATGACGCCGATGATAATGCACAGCGCGAAGTCCTTCATCGCTCCCGTCGTGAAAATGTAGAGTCCGACCGAGGAGAGAAGAACCGTGCCCGCCGTGATGACTGTGCGCCCGAGCGTCTCGGTGACACCGAGGTTCATGTTGTCGCGATATTTCGCGTTCGGATTGAGTTTGACCTTCTCGCGGATCCGGTCATCGATGACGATCTTGTCGTTGATGGAGTATCCGACGATCGTGAGCACGGCCGCGATGACGGTGGTGTTGAGTTCGATGCGGGTAAAGACGATGAAGGAGACCATGACGAGGGCGTCGTGCATTACCGACATGACCGCCGCGATGGCGTAGACCGGCTTGAACCTGACCGAACAGTACACGAGGATGACCGAGAACATGAGAATGGTCATCCAGATGGCCTGATTGGCGAGTTCCTGCGAGAAGCGGGCTCCGACGACCGTCGAGGAATTGACGATGACATTGTCGGCGCCGAAGGCGGTGCCGAGCAGGTTGACGAACCTCGAATGGATGGTCTGCGAGAAGGTGGGATCTTTGCCCGAATCCTCGACGCGGATGATGAACTCGCGATTGGCCGGGTCTCCTATTCGTTGAATCGACACGTTCCCGAATTCCTTGAGTTTCGCCCGGAGATCCTCCACGGTCACGGCGAGCATCGAGGGATCGGTCGCGCGGTAATGGAGGACCGTCGGCGTCGCGGAGAGGGTCGATTCCGTTTGCGACGCGCCGAGGATGAGGTTCGAAGGGGCCGAACCGTCGGCGCGCAGGTTGACGTGGACTCCGGGAACAGCGGCGAGATCGTCGGCGATCGCCTTGATCGTCGTCGCTGTGGTCCAGGGGAAAGTATAGGATTTCGAGACGCCTGAAGGCGCTTGCGAGATGAGAGTGACGTCCGATTGCGAGACATTGAGCCGCATCGTACCCGAACCGTCGAAGGTCACGTCCATCGACGGAGGCGCGAACTGAATGTCGGTGTTGATGCCCGCCTGGAAATCGATACCCATCCTGAAACCGACGAGAGCCAGCATCACGAGGCCGCTCGCGATAATGACTATGGAGAGGGGCACCAGGAACTTGAAACTCCGGTGCCATTGGATGACGCGGGTCATTTGAGCCTCCAGGAGATGCTCGTCGTCTTCATCTTGAGCACGTCCGTCTCGAAGTCGAAGATGAGATGGGAGACGAAAAGTGAGGTGAAGAGCGAGCTGATGGTGCCGATGGCGAGCGAGACGGCGAATCCCTGGATCGGGCCGGAACCGAGTTGGGCGAGGAAGAGGGCCGAGATCAGGTTGGTCATATGGGAGTCGAAGATCGTCCAGAAGGCCTTCTGGAAACCGGTCTTGATGGAAGCGGCGCGCCCTTTCCCGAGCCTGAGCTCCTCCTTGATGCGCTCGTTGATCAGGACGTTCGCGTCGACCGAAATGCCTATGGTGAGCACGAAGCCGGCGATCGAGGGCAGGGTGAGCGTGAGGCCGAAGGCGGAAAGGACGCCAACCATGATGAACAGGTTCACGATTTCTGCGATCGCGGTGTTGACGCCGGCGCCTTTGTAATAGGCGAGCATGAAACCGAGGACGAGGAGGAAGGCCACAGTTATGGCGAAGATACCGGCATGGACGGCGTCCTCGCCGAGCGACGCTCCGATGGCCTGCTGATTGATCGGAATGAGCTCGACCGGGAGGGCCGCGGTGCGGAGAAGCAGCGCCAGATTCTGCGCTTCTTCGGCGTTGAATCCCTCTATCATGCCGCTCTGCTGAATGGCGGAATTGATGGTCGCGACGCTTCTCACCCTGTCGTCGAGCACGACGGCCATCGGCTTCTTTATATTGGCGCTGGTGAGCTTGTAGAAAATGTCGCCGCCCTCTTTGTCGAGAGTGAAATCGATCTGGGGCTGACCTGTCAGGGGGTTCGTAACCGCCTGGGCGGATTCTATATGATTTCCGTCTAGACCGGGTTCAGCGGTTATGATTTCGTAACGACCGGTGAATTCGTCGATGCCGTAGCTATCCTTCTTGTATTCTTTGCGGATGACATAACCGGCCGGAACGAGGCTGGGATCCTTGACCTGGAGAGTCTTGTCGTCAATTCCGTCCGGCGTGTTGCGGAGATACTCGTTGAGCTTGTTGGTCGCGTCGGCATCGACGATGTGGAAGGCGAGTTTCCCGCGCCCCATGATGATCGAATTGATGCGTTCCGGGTCGGCTGCGCCGGGCAGTTCGACGTATATCTGATCTACGCCCTGCTTGCGGATCGAAGGCTCGGTCAAGCCGAATTTGTCGATGCGGCTGTTGAGAACCTCGATGGCCCTGTTTACGGCATCGGCCTTGTCGGCGGCGGAAAGCGGATGACCCACCTTCTTGGCGAGGGCATCCATGTCGGCTTGGATAACGACGCTCATCCCGCCGGAGAGATCGAGACCGAGCTGAATGGCCCTGCCGTGGCGTGCCTTGAGACCGAGAACTCTGTCGCGATAAATGCCTGAAACGGCATCCAAGGCATCGCCATAGCTGTTGTAGGCTTCGAGGACGGTATTGGCGGTCCAAACCCTCGGTTCGGGCTTCTTCGCGTCGCGGTAGGCGGCTTTCGCCGCTTGAATGGCGACCCTGAACTTCGCGGGGTCCAGCGGCGCAGTATCGCTCGTCGATGCGGCCGTGGTGAGTCCCACGAGATCGGTGGAGCCCATCGAGCGCGCATATTCACGGATCTGCTCGCGCGAGCCGAGGGCCAGCGCCTGATCCGCCTTGGGGGTCAAGAAATACCAGTTGATCGTCGGCCAGAGAAAAACCAGTGATACGCCGACGACCGCGAGAACGACGAGAAATCGTTTCGTCTTGTTCATTGCGGCAACTCCAGGGGAGAATCGGGTGGCCCGATGTCGCTCGCACATGTCGAGCGGATGCTTCGGGCCGCCATCGGGGGGCTTGCGCTATTTTTTCTCGACAAAGGGCTTGGCGGCTTCGATTCTCTCCGAGGCGGCCTTGTCGGCCGCGGGCTCGACAGCCTTCTCGGTTTTTTCGTCTTTCTTCGTTTCGATCGAAGCGATCGCGGATTTGGAAAACTCCATCCGGACGTTGTCGTCGACGCGGAGAACGACGGTGCCTTCCTTTTCCTTCACTTTGTCGACGATCGCGTGTACGCCGCCGGTGGTGACGACCTTGTCTCCCTTCTGGACCCCGGCGATCATTTTCTGCATATCCTTCTGCTTCTTGTTCTGGGGACGAATGATGAGGAAGTAAAAGATCACGAAGACCAGCGCAAACGGGATGAGGGTGGAGAGCATCGAGCCGGTCGCGCCCGACCCGGCTGCCTGAAGCAAAGTCAGACCGGAATAAGACTTGTCCATAAGGGGCTTTCCTTAGAGTGAAGATTCGCGGAAAGGTAGCACGGAAGAAGAGAAGCGGTCAAGTTTCGGATGGGGTGGAGCCCCACGAGGCGCGTCGGGAGCCGACGACGCACGGCGTGCGACGGCAAAGGGGATCCGAGCCCTCTGCATGTGCGGCACGGACTCCGCGATGCTGACCGAAGACCGTCGACCGCCCTATGGCGTGATCAGAGTCCCCGCCTTTCCGTCGACGGCTGCGCTCGCGTTTTCCATGCTGGTAATTATGACTTTTTCTCCGCCGCGTCGGATGAAATCGCAGGCGGCCTCGATCTTGGGACCCATGGAGCCCTTGGGGAACTGGCCCTCGGACTGGTACTTGTCGCATTCGGCGACGGTCATCCTGTCGAACCATTTCTCGTCGGGCTTCTTGTAGTTGACGGCGACTCTGTCGACGCCGGTCAGGATGAGCAGTTCGTCCGCGTCGATGAGATTCGCGAGAAGGGCGGAGGCCCGGTCCTTGTCGATCACCGCGTCGACGCCCGACAGGCAGCCGTCGGCCTCGCGCTTGACGGGAACTCCGCCGCCGCCTACCGCCACCACCACGAGCCCCTCGTCTATGAGATCCTTGATGGTCTGCTTTTCGACGACATCGAGAGGCGCGGGCGAAGGCACCACCCGCCGCCAACCGCGGCCGGGATCTTCTTTCATGATCCAACCTCGCGCCTTCAAAGCGTCCACATCCTCGAGACGATAAAACGGACCGACGTATTTGGTGGGATTCTTCATCGATGCGTCTTCGGGATCGACGACGACCTGCGTCACCACGGTGACGACGCCCTTGGACACTCCTTCCTTGGTCAGGGCATTGGTCAGGCATTGGGCGATCATATACCCCATGGAGCCCTGGGTGTCGGCCACGATGACGCCGAGAGGCGAGGGAGGGACCTGCGAGGCTGCCGCCTCGTTCCGGATGAGATGGACCCCCGCTTGCGGTCCGTTGCCGTGGGTAAGGACGACTTTATGGCCTTCCCTGATCATCCCAACGATGGCTCCCAGGCTCTTCCGTGTGTTTTCGAACTGCTCTTCGATGGTCCCCCGCGTGCCTTCTTCGATGATGGCATTCCCGCCCAAGGCGACGACGACAGTCTTTCTGCTGGTCATGTGCTCACTCCTTGCTGTGCGCCGATTCGTCAGCCAGCCCGCGCCGCGACGCCACATCCGACGCAAAGGATCACTATACCCTTGCTCCAAAATTCAAGACAAGTTCATAACTTTTCCATAAATATGCAGGGGTTCGGAATAAACGGCGCGTGTGCGGCGGCGAAGAAAGACGGCACAAAAAGGCCGCGACGCACGCCGCGGCCCCTGTTCCTCTCCCCTTCCGAATCAAGTCCAGAGCTTGACGAACGTACCCACGCGGGTGAGATACCAAACGAAGACGACGGAGACGAGAAGAGCGTAAATGCTGTAATAGACGGAGAGGGCGCCTCCCTCCTGCCGCGCGAACATACCAAGGAGCAGGCTCGCGATGATACAGACGACATAACCGATTATGGCGAGCGTGAGATAGCTCATGTTTGGGATCGCGAGTGAGTCGAGGCAGAACACGAAAGTGAAGGCGAACAGGACGACGAGTAGACCGAAGGGTATGAGGCCGTTCCTGGAATCCATGGGCTGCTCCTTATAGGGACGATATTTCAAGGGACGGTCGCAGTATAGTGCCGCCCGATTGCCTTGTCCACTCGCCTCTTATCCGGAGATCCACGCCGATGCCGTTGACTTCGGCGTCTCAGGTGGCCATGGCGGACAGCTCCTCGGCTATGTTTTCCCATTCGGAGTTCAGCGTTTCCGCTTCGCGCTCGAGCTCATCGAGAGAGGCTTGGAGCCGCCGCATCCTCGCGCCGTCGGCATAATTCCCGGGAAGGCCCATTTCGAACTGGCACGCTTCCTTTTGCTTCCCGAGGGCATCGATGCGGGCGAGTATCTCCTCTTCGCGCTTCTGGAGCTTGCGGAGCCTCGACTTGCGCGCCTTTTCAAGCTCCCACGACCGGCTCGTGCCGGTCGCCGCTGAGACGCCCGGGCTTCCGGCGTCCGGGGAGCCGCCCGAAGCCGTCCGATCTCGATCTTCGAACCCGATGTCGGCCATGGCGGCTTTCTTTTCGAGATAATAGCGATAGTTCCCCACGTACCACCGCGGATGGGAACCCGCTTCGAGTTCCAGGACTCGATCGGCAAGTTCCTCGATGAAACCGCGGTCGTGGGATACGAAGAGGACCGTCCCCCCGAAGGACTTCAAAGCCTCGAGGAGCACGTCTTTCGAAGTGAGGTCAAGATGGTTCGTCGGTTCGTCGAGGATGAGAAGATTGGCCGGCCTGAGAAGCAAGCCGAGGAGGGCGAGACGGGAGCGCTCGCCGCCCGAGAGGACACGGAGCGGTTTGTTCACGTCATCGGCCCGGAAAAGAAAGGCGCCGAGAAGGTTTCGAATCTTGGGAAGAAGCTCCGTCGGACAATTCGCGGAGGCCGCCTCCTCGACGCTCCCCTCCCCCCCCATCGAGTCGGCGGTATCCTGAGCGAAATAAGCCGGTAATACTCCAGAACCGAAGGACAGCGTGCCATCGAACTCGCTCTCGACACGGGCGACGATGCGCATCAGTGTGGACTTGCCCGCGCCATTCGGACCGACGAGCGCGACCTTCATGCCTCGCTCGATCTCCAGATCGAGACCGGAAAACACCCTGTTCGCCCCGTAGGCCTTGCCGAGGCCTTCGAGGCAGATCGTCGTACGGCCGGAGTGCGGCGCGGCGGGAAAGGCGAAATGGATTCGTTTCATCCCCTCGGGAATTTCGATCGGCACGATTTTCTCGAGCATCTTTATCCGGGACTGCACGAGAGACGCCTTCGAAGCCTTGTATCGGAAACGGCGGATGAAGTCTTCGTGATGGGCGATCTCCTCCTGCTGGCGCTCCCAAGAGGCGAAGACGGCCTCGAGTTCCGCCGCCCGGCGCTTCTCGTAGGCCGAGTACTGGCCGGCGTAACGGGTGAGCTTCCCGTTCCACAGTTCATAGACCTCGTCGACCGTCGAGTCGAGGAAATAGCGATCGTGCGAGACGACGAGAACGCCGCCGGGGTATTTGGCGAGCCTGTCTTCCAACCATTCCCTCGCTTCGAGGTCGAGGTAATTCGTCGGTTCGTCCAGGAGCATGATGTCCGGGTTTTCGAGGAGAACCTTGGCGAGGGCCACGCGCATCCTCCAACCGCCGGAGAACTCGGAAAGCGGCCTGTCGAGATCCGAATCGCGAAAGCCGAGTCCCGCGAGGACCTCGCCCACGGTCTCCCGGCGGCGGAACCATCCCGACCCTTCTATGGTCTCGTGGATATGCTGATTGTCCTCGAGGAGCCGTGCCGTCGCCCCGTCGTCCGAAGTCGAAGCCTCCAGAAGTCTGCCTATCTCCTCCTGCCGGGCGAGCATCGGCGCGACGAAGTCGTAGGCCTTTTCCGCCTCGGCGAACACCGACGGGCCGGCGGATCCGACCGATGTGGCCTCGTCGCCGATGAGCATCTGGGGCAGATAGGAAAGACGAGCACCCTTCGTCACCGCCCTTTCGCCTGAATCCGGCGGGATGTGGCCGACGATGATTTTCATCAATGTCGACTTGCCGGCCCCGTTCGGTCCGGCCAAGGCGGCGCGCGAACCGCCGGAGAGCATGAGAGTGGCGTCCTTGAGGAGATCGCGGGCGCCGAAGGCCAGGCTCACGCCGGAGAATTGAACGAAAGCCATGGTCCTATCTCGTCGCCTCGAGCGCGAGCGGCGAAAGATTCGATGCGGTCGAAACGATCATGTCATGGACTCCTCCCGAAGCGATAGGTTCGAGGAGAAGGCGACCGGCATCGTGGCGAAAGAGGAAATCGAGCCAATTTCTGGTCCCGTCGAAGCGAAGCGAGAGAACTCCCTCCCAGACTCCTTGAAGTGAAGGATCGAGATAGAGCCTGACCGCGACTTCACCTGACGCCGTCCCGTTCGTCGTATCGCCGAGATCGGTTCCGAGATATTGTGGCGGCACGGATTCGATGGCGGTCCATAGGAAACGGCCTCCCCTGGAGATCGCGAGTCGGCTCTGCGCCGGAGTCCCGGCAATGGGCGCCGGCGTGGGTGAGGATTCCGGCCGATACATCCAATTGGCGCCCGCGTTGACGAAACTCGACAAGAGATTGATTCTCCTGTTTTCTTCTCCGCGTATGACGTCCCGGACATCCTGGGAAAGGACCACGAAGATTGCCTGCGTCGTACTGACCAGGCCGCTGTTGGAGGCGCTGGACGAAGAACTCGTCGTATTCGGAGCGGCAAGTTGTCCCGGTGCGGAAGCGGTCGTCTGTCCGCTCGTCGTCGACGTACCGGGGTTCGCGGCCGAAGTTGAAGTCGTGCCGCCCGGGGGGATAGAGGGCGTCACGGCCGGAGCGGTTTGCGCCGGCGGCGATGCCCCTTGGGCCGTCGGGAAGGTCCCCGCGGGCGGGATTGCCGAACCCGCCGCCGGGGGAGGGGCGGCGGGGACCGAAATCGGGGCGGTTGCGCCCCCCCCTTGCGAGGAGCTTTGGGGGGCGTTCGCGATGGGCGAAGAATAACTCTCGTTCGAGGAGTTGCCCGACCAATCGGCGACCAGTCGACTGTCGCTCTCGAGCCTGATCCGGAGAGGCGTGCCTTCGAAAATGAAGTCCTGCCCCGATTGGGCGATCGAGGTATAATTGAAAACCTGGGAAGTGGCCGGGAGTTCGATGCGGATTTGCCTTTGAACTGCGTCCGCAAAAAGCCCGAAGCGGGAATTGAAAGTGTCGAGGTCGATGTGACCATCGTCGACCATGGCTTGGAAATACTCGCCCCTCCAAGTCTTGGAAAAGACCAAATCGACATTGTGGGCGGTATCGTCTTCGGTGGACTGTGCGACGCTCGGCGGAGACTCGGTGAGCTCGTCGTAGAGCCTCATCGTGTTCGAAAATACGTAGCCCTGTGTCCCGTCCTCGGTGAGAACCTTGTACCAGGAGCCTGCCAAGCTGACGCTTCCGGTCTTGACCGCATCGCCCGCCACCTGGGCGAGGATTTTCACGGACTGCCCCTCCCTCAGACGATAGACGCGCTCTCCCGAGTTCGTGGGCGCATCGCGCACGGGGAGCCCGTCCCGATTCGCGAAAAGGTAGCTCGTCAGATAGGCGCCGAAGGTGGACCTCGACTTTTCAGCCGCACGCTTCGAGCGATAGAGGTCGAGCTGCCAGAGGGGCACCTCGACCTTTCGCCTCGTGCCGGGTACGCCGATGACATACTGCTTATCGATGTCGGATCGAATATAGACGAGGACGACGGTACCGGCGTGGAGGCCCGCTTCCTGATCCGTCCAAAGGAGGAGGCCCCAACCGAGCCGAGGCGTGCAGGACGAAGCGAGGAGCAGGACAAAGACTGCCGCCGCCAAAGCGGAGCCATTCTTGAAAAGAGTTCGCATCGGGCCGAGTCTACCGGGAGGGAGCGGCTTCGGCAAGGATGGAAGCCGGTGCCGCCCAAGCATGCCTGCGCATGGCTGCGTCGCTTACCCGCCTTGTTTGCCTGGGCGCCCGGAACGGCTATACTGACGTCCTGTATCCGGTCATGAGAGGGAGGCGGGATGTTCCAATCGGGCGATTTCGTGGTGGGCGTGGATCTGGGAGGGACGAAGATCCTCGCCGCCGCCTTCGAACTGGGCAAGAAGGGCGGCATACGCCGCGCGTCCGGGCAGGTGAAGTTCAAGACCCCGGCTGGCGAAGGTCCGGCACGACTGGTCGAGACAATAGCCGAAGCCGTCGAATCGATCGGGGCCTCCATGGCCTCGGAATCGGGCTCCGGAGTGTGTCGCGCGCTCGG
>Ga0187814_10000017_pt1 | contig 35008 bp, 36 predicted proteins | sample NC_S_4_FD_132450 | JGI IMG/M metagenome (GOLD analysis project Ga0187814, IMG submission 132450) | Wetland sediment microbial communities from Neuse River Estuary, North Carolina, USA - ASW-S_4 | ecosystem: Environmental > Aquatic > Freshwater > Wetlands > Sediment | place: USA: North Carolina... | reverse complement strand
CGCCGCCGCGCTGGGCTCGGGCGCGGTCCTGGCGATCGCCACTGCCGCGATCCTCGCCCGCGCCGCCGGCGAACCCGTCGGCGGCGTGCTGGACCAGAGCCTCCTGACCCCAGCTGCCGGCCTTGCCCTGGCCGGTGGATGGCTGGCCTGTACGGCGGTCATGACCGCGTGCGTGCTGGCCCGAAGCGCACGGTTCGTCGACCTCCTTGTGGTGGCCGCGGTCGCCGCCCTGGCGATGGGCCTCACCGTGAGCACGGGCGACGACAATCAGATCGCCGTGCTCCTGGCGCCGCTGTGCTGCCTGGCGGGAGGAGTGGTGGTCTTCCGGGGCGCGGCGGCGATCCTGCGACTCGGCGAGCGAGCGGCCCGCCGGGGTCCGGTGATCCCGCGCCTGGCGCTCGTCGGCCTTGCCAGGTCACCCGTCCAGCCGTCGCTGGCGATCGCGTTCGTCGCCGTAAGCGTCGGCCTGGGGGGCTTCGCGCTGGCGTACAGGGCGACGCTGGCTCGCGGCGCCGCCGATCAGGCCGCCGACAGCGTCCCCGTGGACGCGATCGTGTCCGGAGGGCAGGATTTCGTCACCCCCCTCGAGCTGGCGCCGCCGTCACGATGGCGGGCGCTGACGCGCGGGACGGTCTTGCCGGTCGGCCGGACCGAGGCCAATTACACGAGCGGCGCGGGCACGGTCACGGTCCCGGCGCTCGGCGTCCCGGCCGCCGGCCTCACCCTGATCCACGGATGGCGCACGAGCGACGGATCGGCGCCACTGCCCGTGCTCGCCCGCCGGTTGAGGCCTTCCGGCCCCGTGCGCGTGCCGGGGCCCGTGATCCCGCCCGGAGCCCGGTGGATCGCGCTGCGCGCCGCCTCACCCGGCCTGGGGGTCGCCGTCATCGCGGACCTGCGCGATCCACAGGGGGCGATCCGCCAGGTCGCGCTCGGCGCAGCCCCGGCCCGTACGGCGACACTGCGGGCGCGGGTTCCCCCCGGACGGTGGGAACTCGAAGCGCTCGAGCTCGACGAGCCCACGGGCCTGGCGATCACCGACGGTCATCAGAACGGCGAGAACCCGGCGGCCGCGACGCAATTCCAGGCGCGCGTGACGCTGGGGCCGCTGCTCGCGCTCGACCGCGAGAGGCGGCCGCTGCTCAGCGTCGATCTGGGCCGGTGGCGGGGAGTCGGCGCGGCTTCCGCCCCCCCGCCGGCGAGCGCTGGCGCGCAGGAGACGATCACCTTCGCGACGAGCGGTATGCCGGGGATCGTGCGCCCCGCGCAGCCGAGCGACTTCCGCGCGGTCCCGATGCTCACCGACCCCCAGACCGCCGCCGCGTCGGGCCCCGGCGGACGCCTCGCCCTGACCGTGGACGGCCTTCCCGTCCTCGCGCGGGTGGTCGGCGTACTGAAGCGCTTTCCAACCGTGGACGCCGACGTCTCGGGCTTCGTAGTCGCGGACCAGGCCACGCTGTCCTCTGCACTCGACGCGCAGCTCCCCGGCCAGGGCAGGACCGACGAGCTGTGGGTGTCGAGCGGCAACCTCGCTTCTCTCCGCGCCGCACTGCGTAACGGACCGCTCGCTCAGCTCAGTGCCTCGTTTCGAGCCGACGTGGAGCGTGGGCTCCGGGCCTCGCCGATCGCGCGCGGCGTGCTCGGCACCCTGATCGCGGCTACGGTGCTCTCAGCGGCGCTGGCGGTGCTCGGGATGCTGAACGCACTGCTCGGTGACTCACGTGATCAGCGGATCGAGCGCGACCTGGAAGTGCAGGGCGTCGGGCCGCGCGGCCTGCGTGCGCACACCCGCGTGCGGTTGGCGCTGGCGAGCGCGCTCGGGGCCTGCGCAGGCCTGGCGATCGCGCTCGGCCTGACGATGCTGGCGGTCGGGAGCGTCAGGGCCTCCGGAGCCGTCGCAAACCCGCGGCCCCCATTGGTCACGGTCATTCCTTGGGTGGCGCTGGGCGCATGGGCCGTGGGTGCCGTCGCAGTGCTCGTTCTGGCCGGCTGGGTGGCGACAGGCTCGCTGATCGGACGCGGGCCGGGACCGCGCGGGCAGCGAGCGCGCATGCCCGAGGGGGGCGGGACATTGCGCGAGGGCGTGGCGCGATGAGCGAGCCCGTCGTGGAGCTGCGGGACGTGTTCTGCGTTCATCGCACGAACCAGGGGGATGCTGCGGCGCTTGCGGGCATGAACCTCGCGTTGGGCGAGCGCGAGGTGCTGTGTGTGCTCGGCCCGAGCGGTGCCGGCAAAAGCACGCTGCTGCGCGTGATCGCCGGGATCCAACCGCCCTCGGCGGGAATCGTGCACGTGCTCGGCTGCGACATGGGGCGGATGGCGACGCGGTCACGCTCCCGTCTGCGCCACGAGCAGCTCGGATTCCTCTCTCAGCATGCGGAGACGCAGCTCCCGCCGGACATGCCCGTGCGCGATGCGGTGGCGCTCCCGCTCGCGCTCCGCGCGGTGAGCCGAAGAACGCGGCGCCGTCGGGTGGACGAGTTGCTCGATGGCGCCCAGCTCGCCGACCGGGCGGACGCGCTCCCCGGCGAGCTGTCGGGGGGTGAGCGGCAGCGGTTCGCGCTGTGCGCGGCACTCGCGCACCGGCCCGCACTCCTGCTGGCGGACGAGCCCACGGGGGAGCTCGACGAGGGCAGCGCCGGCAAGGTACGCGAGCTGATCTCGCAACTCGCATCCGACAACGGCACGAGCGTGATCGTCGCGTCTCATGACCCCGGCAGCGCCGAGATCGCGGATCGCACCGTGCGGATTCGGGACGGTCGTGTGGTAGAGGACCGCCGCGACGGCGAGACGGCCCTCGTCATCGGTCGCGGCGGGTGGGTGCGGCTTCCGGCGCAGCTGCTCGAAGGCGCCGGCATCAGGCAACGTGCCCGTGTCCTCGCCAGCCCTGGCGGGGTGACGATCACGCCGGCGGCCATCGACCCCGAGACGACCCAGAGGCGGGCTCCGGCCCCCGCGGCGCATGAGCGGTGGCCTCCGGCCCACGTGGAGATTCGGTCCGTGACCCGCAGCTTCGGGCGCACCCGCGCCCGGCGGACGGTGATCGCGGGGTTGACGCACTCGTTCCCGCCGCGCCGACTGACCGTGGTCACGGGCCCCTCGGGGACGGGCAAGACGACGTTGCTGCGGATCCTCGCGGGACTCGACCGGCCCGACGTGGGTCGGCTGCTGTTCGACGGGCACCCGATGGAAAATCAGAGCGCCGAGGAGCTCGCTGCTCTGCGCCGCCGGCGGATCGGGTACCTGCCCCAGGAGCCCTCCCCCGTCGGCTTCCTCAGCGCCGTGGAGAACGTGATCCTGTCGCTGCTGGTGCGAGGCTGCGAACCGCGTGCCGCCGTTCGGCACGCGGCCCTCGTGCTCGAACAGGTCGGACTCGCTGACCGGGCCCGACAGCGCGTCCACCGACTCTCGGCGGGGGAGGCCCAGCGCGTCGCTCTAGCCCGCGCGCTGGCGAGCGCGCGAGGACTGCTGATCGTCGATGAGCCCACCTCGAGGCTCGACGAGACGATGGCCGCCGCCGTCGCGACGCTGCTCGCCACATCCGCCGTCGAGAACGGCCAAACCGTGATCTGCGCCTCGCACGACCCCGAGGTGATCGGGCGGGCCGGCGACGTGATCACGCTGGGCTAGAGCAGCGACAGGGCGCCCGGCGCGTCGAGGCCCAGATGCTCGAAAGCGCGTCGGGTCGCGGCGCGGCCTCGGGGCGTGCGCTCGATCAGCCCTCGCTGGAGGAGGTAGGGCTCGTAGACGTCCTCGAGCGTGCCCTGCTCCTCCCCGACGGCGACGGCCAGGGTCGAGAGGCCGACAGGTCCGCCCCCGAACTTCTCGCAGATGGCGCGCAGGATCTCCCGGTCCAGGCGATCCAGCCCCTCGTGGTCGACCTCGAGCAGGTCCAGCGCATCGCCGGCCGCGGCGGCCGTGATCACCCCGTCGCTGCGCACCTCGACGAAATCACGGACTCGCTTCAGCAGCCGATTCGCCACGCGCGGAGTCCCCCGGCTGCGCTCCGCGATCGCGCGGGCGCCTCCCTCGTCGATCTCGACGTCGAGGAGCCTTGCCGAGCGGCGCACGATGCGAGACAGCTCGTCCGGCCCATAGTGCTCCAGCCGATGCTGGATGCCGAAGCGGTCGCGCAGCGGCGTTGTGAGGAGGCCCGCCCTAGTCGTGGCACCGATCAGCGTGAACGGGGGCAGCTCCAGCGTAACCACGCGCGCCCCAGCGCCCTGGCCGACCGTGATCGGGAGGCAGCCGTCCTCCATCGCGGGGTAGAACGCCTCCTCCAGCGCCCGCGGAAGGCGGTGGATCTCGTCGACGAAGAACACCGCGCGGGCGTCGAGCGCTGTCAGGAACGCCGCGACGTCGCCCTTGCGCTCGAGCGCCGGGCCGGCGGTCTGCACGAACTGGACGCCGAGCTCAGCCGCGACGATCTGTGCGAGCGAGGTCTTGCCGAGGCCGGGCGGCCCGGCGAGCAGGACGTGATCGAGCGCCTCGCCGCGGCTCGCGGTTGCCGCGATCGATACCGCGAGCTGATCCTTGACCGCGTCCTGGCCGACGAAGTCATCGAGCCGTCGCGGGCGCAGCGAACGGTCGAGCTCGTCCTCCGGGAGCTCCTCGGGCGCATGGATCCTCACCCCCTCGACGCTCATCGCCTCACCCCCTCGACGCTCATCGCCTCACCCCCTTCAGCGCATCGGAGATGAGCTCCTCAGCCCGCTCTCCGCTCACGCCGTCCAGCATCGCGTCCGCCTCCTGCGCGCTGTAGCCGAGCTCGAGCAGCCCCTCCCGAGCGAGCGACCGCGGGTCGTCCCGGCGCGTTATCCGGATGACCTGCTCGGGCATCGTCACCCCGACCTTCTCGCGCAGCTCGGCGACGATCCGCTCCGCCGTGCGCTTGCCGACCCCCGGAGCCGCCCGGAGCCGTCCGGTGTCACCCGCCGCGAGCGCCGCGAGCAGCTCTCGGGGAGGACCCCCCGAGAGGACTGCGAGCGCAACCTTGGGGCCCACCGACTGAACCCCGAGCAGCATCAGGAAGAGCTCGCGCTCCTCCTCGGTGGAGAAGGCGTACAGGTGCAGCGCGTCGTCGCGGGCGATGAGGTGGGTGTGGAGCACCACCTCGCGGCCCACCCCGGGGACATGCCGGAGCGTCTCCGCGGACACGGCCGCGCGGTATCCGACGCCGCCGCAGTCGACGACCACGTGATCGCCCCGGCGAACCGCCACGGTGCCGCTGAGAAGCGCGATCATTCACGTCCCCCGGCGGGAGCAGCGGCCAGCGCGACGGCTTGCGAGAGCGGCGCCCGGTTGAGATCGCAGATCGCGACCGCGAGCGCATCGGCGGCGTGGTCGGCGGCAGGTGGCGCATCGAGACCCAGCAGCCGGGACACCATCCTTGCCACCTGCTCCTTGTCCGCGCGGCCGTGACCGCAGACGGCCCCCTTCACCTGCTGCGGGGTATACGAGCGGGCCGGAATGTCGCGCTGCCCGGCTGCGAGCAGGACCACCCCTCGCGCCTGGCCCACCGCGAACGCGGTCCTGACGTTGGCGCCGAAGTAGAGCTCCTCGATCGCCATCGCCTCAGCCCGGTGGCGGTCGATCAGATCCCCCACCCGGGCGTGAATCAGAGCCAGGCGGGCCTCCAGGGGCTCCCCGGCCGCCGTCCTGATCACGCCGTCGGCAAGTGCGCGCAGTTGCGAGCCCGAGCTCTCAACGACGCCGTAGCCCGTGTCCGCGGTGCCGGGATCGATACCCAGGACGATCATGGAGCACCATTCTGCGCGCCGATGCGGACGCCTGCTTTGTTGAGCACTCCACATCGCGTGCCGATATCGCTACGGGATGTTCCGAAAAGCCCAGCAGATTGCGCTGATGGGCGAGCTCGAGCGCTTGCGCACGCAGGTCGCCACGCTCGAGGCGGAGATAGCCCGCGGAGTGCGAATCGACGGGGTCACCGGGCTCCTGTCCGAGCGTGCCTTCAGGGGGCGGCTCTCCGAGGAGATCGTGCGGGCCCGCCGCTATCAGCGGCGGCTGTCGCTGGCGGTGGTGGCGATTGACGACTTTGCGTCGATCGAGACGCTCCATGGATTCAAGGCCAGCGACACGCTGCTCGCCGCGATCGGCATGCGACTGAGCCAGCTAACCCGGGCGCACGACCTGATCGGCCGCACCGGATCCGCCGAGTTCTCGATCCTGCTGCCTGAGACCGACGCCGCCGACGCCAAGGACGGATTGGGCCGCCTGCTCGTCGAGATCGAGGCGGTTGGCGAGGGGACCGTCAGCGGGGTGACCGCGTCGATGGGGGTGGCCGGATTCGAGCGCGAGCTGAGCGCCGAGGGGATGATCGCCAAGGCGCGCACCGCCTGTGAGCACGCGCAACGTTCCGGCGGCGGCCAGGCTGCGCTCGCCACGGACGTGATCGAGATCGCCGACAACAGCATGCCGGCCCTCCCGCCCGATGCGATTCCCGCACTCGCGGTCGCACTCGCCGAGCGCGACCGCTACACCGGGGAGCACTCGAGAGCCGTCATCGACATGTCGGCCGGCGTGGCGCGTTACCTGGGGCTGCGGGCCAGCGAGATCGAGCGGATCAAGTCCGCCGCGCTTGTGCACGACATCGGCAAGGTGGCGATCCCCGACGAGATCCTGCGCAAGCCCGGTCCGCTCACGGATGAGGAATGGGTGCTGATGCGAGAGCACCCCGTGATCGGGGAGCGCATCCTCAGCGTCCTTCCGGGGATGAGCGGGGTGGCGCGGATCGTCCGCCACGAGCACGAGCGCTGGGACGGCAAGGGATATCCCGACGGGCTGGCAGGGGAGGAGATTCCCCTGGGCAGCCGGGTCATCTTCGCCGCCGACACGTACCACGCGATGACCTCCGACCGCCCCTACCGGGCGGCCCGCTCCCACGCCGAGGCCATCCAGGAGCTCACGCGTTGCGCGGGCTCGCAGTTCGATCCCGCGGTGACCGCCGCCCTGATCGGCTACATGTACGGCCGCCGCCAGGCCGGCGCCGTCGCCGCTTGAGGCGCGACTAGCGACCCACGCAGCTCGTGTCGAGGCCCGGCGTGGTCATGCGGTACACGCGCCAGACCCCGACGTGAGCCAGGAGCTGCACGCTGGTGAGGCGGGGATCGACCCTGGGGGCGCCCCCATCGATCGAGTCGTGAGGCCCCACGAACATCACCCCCTGGTTGCGCATGGATGTTCCGACCCGCTCGAGCGTGACATCCAGCTTCCACGCCAGCGCCGTCTGGACCGAGTGGTTGACCGCGGCAAAGCTGGAAGGGCACGGAAAGACGCCGTGGTGCCCGCCCACCGCAGCCGCGGCCGCGGAAAGCTGGTCGAGCCGCGTGACAGCCTTGGAAGCTGTCGGCTCCTGCGCACGCGCCGCACCGATCCGTGAGGTCGTGAAGGGGATCGACACCGCGACGAGCACGACGAGGACCGCGGCCGTCACCGCGGCTCGGGGCAAGCCGGCCGCCAGCCGCCGAGCCCCGGTCGCCGCGAGCTCGGCCAGGCGCACGACCCCCACTCCCGCGAGGACGCAGGTCACGGCCGCCGCCGGAAGGAAGAAGCGCTCGAGGCCCGGATAGCCGTCGAGCGTCATCCCCACCACGACCACCCACCAGGCAGCGGCAAGGCCCGCCAGCGCCAGAGTCAGACGGTCGCGGGAGAAGAACGCCAGAACGGCCGCCACCACCGCCGCGATCAGCGCCGGGAGCACCTGTAGGTCAACGCCACGGTGCAGCACCGTCACGAACGGATCGCTGCCGAGATGACCGTTGTATTCCTGGGCATGGGTCGCGGCCAGGAGCGGCTGACCGGTGCTCACCCACGGCGGCACGAACCAGAAGAACGGGATCGCGACGAGTCCCGCGACGAGCAGCGCGCGCATCCATGGCCCGCGGAACAGCGGGTCCCGGAACCACAGCCAGATCGCGTACAGGCCGACGAACGGCCACGCCTCGGGGCGCATCAGCGACGTGGCCACGCCGAGCGCGAACGCCGTCCCCCGCCGTCCGTCCAGGTGGCGGTCGATCGCCCACAGCGAGGTCCCGATCAGCAGCGGCTCCGAGGTCCCCCGGAACCAGTAGTAGAACCAGTCCTGGGTCAAGAGGATGGCCGCTACCGCCACCACCCCGCCTGCGACGGCCGCCCAGCGAGGACCGCCGATCAGCCTCGAGCTGAGCCGGTAGGCGGCGACCAGGCCGAACAGGCCTCCCGCTCGCGCGACGATCACCCACAGGGTGGGTGCAGCTCCGCCGAACAGCCCCAGGAACGCGGTGAAGATGACCGGGAGCGGCTTCCACGAGGGTCCGCCCCCGACGAAGAAGCTGAGATGGGGGTCGAACACCTCTCTCCCCCACACGATCCACGACCACGGGTCGTAGCTTGGAACGGTCGGGAGCACCGCCGCGGACAGCGCCGCGAGCGCCAGGCAGCCCGCAATCGCCACCACGAACGGCGACGCCAGCGCAGCGCGCCAGAGCTCCGCGGGGCGGCTGCGCCCCGGAGATCGCGGGCCCGTGGAGGCGGGAGCCTTCTGCGGGAGTGTCTGAGTCTCCACCGAGCGCTCTAGGCCGGCGAGAACCGGCAGCGCACCAGCGTTCCGATCACGCGAAAGCCGTCGACCGCCGTGAGCTTCTTGCCCTCCGCGGTGGCGCGGGCGCGATAGTGGACAGGGACCTCGAAGATGCGCTCTCCGCGCTGAACGAGCCGCGCCGTGATCTCCGGCTCGATCGCGAATCCGGGGGACCGCAGAGGCAGACTTCGGAAGAGGTCGGTCCTGATCATCTTGTGGCACGTCATGATGTCGTGCAGGTACACGTTGAAGAGCAGGTTGCACGCGAGCGTAACGCCCTTGTTACCCAGCACATAAAGGAACGAGTGACTGGTGTACCCGTCGAAAGCCCGCACGCCGAAGCAGGCGTTCGACCTGCCATCGAGCAGCGGCGGCATCAGCAGCGCTAGATCGCTCGGGTCGTACTCCAGGTCGGCGTCGAAGATCGCCGCGTAATCGCCCTTGGCCTGGGCCAGCGCGGTCTGGACCGCCGCCCCCTTGCCACGGTTGTGCGGATGCTCGAGCAACCTTACGCGATCGTCCCAGTTGCGCTTGCGCAGGATCTCGCGGGTGCCGTCGGTGGATCCGTCGTCGACGACGATCAGCTCGAAATCGGTCGGCAGGTCGGTCCGGAGCACCTCGTCGATCGCCCGGTCGACGCGCTCGCGCTCGTTGTAGACCGGCATCAGGATCGAGAGCATCGGTGATGAGATTCGAGAAGCTGGGGCGGGACCGGTGCTGGGAGTGGACCCCGCGAGGGTCCGCGATGCTAGCGGACGGGCTCGCGTTGAGGGACGATGCCGTCATGGACTTCGTTGCCGCAGGGCTGCTGGACGGACTGGAGGGAGAGGAGCGCGCGGCGCGAGAGCAGCTCCTGGGGCGCCTGGTCAATGAGGGCTTCAGCCTCCAAGAACTGAAAGCGGCCGTCGAGGAGGACAGGCTCGCGCTGCTTCCGGTCGAGCGCGTGCTGGGCGGGCGGTACACCGCCCAGGAGGTCGCCGAGCGCACCGGGCTGCCGGTGGAGATGATGCTCCACGTGCGGCGCCTCCTGGGCCTGCCCGACCGCGGGGCCGACGAGGAGGTGTTCAGCGACGCGGACGTGAACGCCGCCGAGTCCATCAAGGTGTTCCTGGAGGCCGGCCTTGGTGAGGAGGCGATCGCCGAGATCACGCGCGTGCTGGGCGAGGCGATGTCGCGCGTAGCGGCGACCACCACCGCGGCGTTCGCCGACGCGTTCATGGAGCCTGGCGACAGCGAGCAGGACGTTGCATGGCGGTTCGCCGATCTGGCCGAGGAGCTGACGCCGGCGCTCAGCCCCGTGCTGCTGGCCGCGTATCGCTCCCATCTCGCGGAGAACGTGCGCAGCGGGGTGATCAGCCGGGCCGAGCTCGCCGCCGGACAGCTGGCCGGCGAGCAGGAGGTGGCGGTCTGCTTCGCCGACGTGGTCGGCTTCACCGCGCTCGGCAGTGAGCTCGAGGCACAGGAGCTGGGCGGAGTGATCGGCACGTTCGCGGAGCTCGCGGCCGACGTCGCCGAGCCGCCGGTGCGGCTTGTGAAGACGATCGGGGACGCCGCGATGCTTGTCAGCCGCGAGCCGGGCGCGCTGGTGGACGCGGCCCTGACCCTGCTGGAGAGAGTGCAGGAAGCAGATCTGCCGAGCGTTCGAGCGGGTATCGCCTGGGGGCGAGCGCTGCCGCGCGCGGGCGACCTGTACGGCCACGCGGTGAACCTGGCCAGCAGGGTGACAGGGATCGCGCGCCCGTCGAGCGTGCTGTGCACCGAGGAGGTGCGTGACCGTGTTCCCGGGGACTTCGACTGGTCGTTCGCCGGCCAGCACCGGCTGAAGGGGATCGGCTCCTCGGTGCCGCTGTACCGCGCGCGCAGAAAGGCCTAGTCCTTCCCGCCGTAAGTTCCGGCGCGGATTGGCGAGCGAAAACCGAGGCTGCCAAGGACGCAGCGAGCGACGCGTACCTGGAAGGTACGCGAGCGAGCGAGGACAGCCGGATGACGCGGGCGCGGCCCAATCAAGCGAGGCAGGATGCCGAGCGGGCCGCAAGCCCGCGCAGGCGAAGGTTTGCAGCCGCCAAGCGCGACGGCACTTGCGGTGGAGAGGACTTAACTGGAGACCGACAGCAGGTCCACCACGAACACGAGCGTCGAGTTCGGGGGGATGGTCGGCGGGCTGCCGGCCTTCCCGTAGCCGAGGCTGGGCGGGATGATCAGCTCCCGGCGGCCTCCGACCCTCATCCCCGGGATGCCCTGGACCCATCCCGGGATCACGCTGCCGGTCGTGAGCGCCGTGGTGAACGGCTGGTTGCGCTTCCAGGAGGAGTCGAATTCGGTCCCGCTCTTGTAGAGGACCCCGACGTAATTCACCGTGACCGTCTGACCCGCCTGCGCCACCTGCCCGGTGCCGGTGATGAGGTCCTTCTTGACGAGGGTCTTGGGCGGCGGGCCCTTGGGGACCGTGACGACGGGCTTCGTGGCGAGGTCGGGGGGAGGCTTCGGCGTGGTGGGAACGGCGGCCTCGGTCGCGCCGCCGGAGGGTGCCGGCTCGACGCCGGGCGCCTTGGAGCTCCCGCATGCGGCGAGCAGGAGCGCGGCGGCCGCGGCGCAGCAGCTGAGGAGGACTCGCTTGGACATCGAGCGCGGGAGGCTAGCGAAAGGCCGTCAGGACGCGATCCGCTCGAGCACGTCGGCGTCGACGTCGAAGTTCGCGTTGACGGACGCGACGTCGTCGGACTCCTCGAGGGCGTCGATCAGCCTGAGCAGCTTGGTCGCGTCGCCCTCCTCGAGGGGGACCCGCGACTTGGGGCGGTAGGCGATCTCGGCGCTGTCGATGTCGACTCCCGCCTGCTGGAGCGCGTCGCGCACCGCCACGAGATCGGCGGGCTCGGTGATCACCTCGAACACGTCGTCGTCGACGGAGATGTCCAGCGCGCCGGCGTCGATCGCGGGCATCAGGTCGTCCTCGTCGTAGCGGGTTGCGTCGACGACGATCACCCCCCGCTTGTCGAACAGGTAGGAGACCGACCCGGGCTCGCCGAGGCTGCCACCGTTCTTGGAGAGGAGGTGGCGCACCTCCGAGCTCGTTCTGTTGCGGTTGTCGGTCATCGCCTCGATCAGAAGCGCGACTCCGCCCGGGCCGTACCCCTCGTACAGGACGGTCTCGATCTGCTCGAAGTCGGCGCCCTCGCCGGTGCCCTTGGCGATCGCGCGCTCGATGTTGTCCTTGGGCATCGAGGCATCGCGCGCCTTCTGCACGGCCAGCGCGAGCGCCGAGTTTCCGTCAGGGTCTCCCCCGCCCTCGTGCGCGGCGACCGTGATCGCACGGGCGAGCTTCGTGAAGTGCTGCCCCCGCCGCGCGTCGACGATCGCCTTCTTGTGCTTGATCGAGTGCCACTTGGAGTGTCCGGACATCCCAGCCGTGAGTCTAGAACCACGCCTCCGGGTGGGACCGGTACCAATCGATCGTCCGGCGCAGCCCCTCCTCCAGCGTCACCGACGGCTCCCATCCCGTCAGCTGGCGCAGCTTCGTGGCATCTACCCATTGCCGGTCTATCTCATTGGGCGGGGTTCCGTCGCCGCGGATGTCCGGCGTGACCGTGGTGCCGGCGAGCCGGCAGATCAATGCGACCACGTCGGCGACGCGGTGGGGAGAGCCGCTCCCGGCGTTGAAGGCCTCCCCCCGTCCCTCTCCCCGGCCGAGGAGCTCCCAGATCGCCAGATAAGCGCGGGCGGCGTCCTCGACGTAGAGGAAGTCACGCTCCGGGGAGCCGTCGGAGCGGATCACGGGGCGCCTTCCGGCAAGCGCGGCGCAGACGGCCTCCGGGATCAGGCGAGAGCGGTTGGCGTCACCGCCCCCGTAGAGGTTGGCGAAGCGGGTCACGGCCACGGGGAGGCCGAACGTGTGCCAGTAGGAGCGGGCGATCATGTCGCATGCGGCCTTTGAGACGTCGTAGGGGTACCTCGCCAGGAGCGCGTGGCTCTCGCGGTACGGGAGGTCGTCGTGGCGGCCGTAGGCCTTGTCGGAGGAGGCCACGATCACGCGTTCGGCGCCATGGACCCTGCAGGCCTCGAGCACGACCCAGCTCCCGCGGATATTCGTCTCGAGCGTCGCCAGCGGCGCCCTGCTGGCGTTGACCACAACCGTCTGGGCGGCGAGGTGAAAAACGCTGTCGACCGCGTACTCGTTGAGCGTCCGCGCGATCAGGCCCTCGTCGACAATCTCCCCGTGCACGACGTCGACCTCCCGATCCAGGCCCATCGCCTCCAGCGGCGAGAATGCCGGCTCGTCGCGGCGCAGCGCTACGACACGGGCGTCGCGCTCGAGCAGCGCCTTGACCAGCCAAGCGCCGAGCAGCCCGTAGGCGCCGGTGACGAGGACGGACCGGCCGCGCAGCGAGCTCACGTCCAGAGCTTCCAGGGGGCGCGCCCCTGGGCCCACAGGTCGCCGAGCTCGACTGCGTCCTTGTAGGTGTCCATGCAACCCCAGAACCCCTCGTGGCGGAACGCCCGCAGCTGGCCTGCTGTGGCGAGCCGCTCCAGCGGCTCGCGTTCGAGCACCGCGTCTTCGGAGATGAACTCCAGAGCTCGGGGCGAGAAGCAGAAGAACCCCGCGTTGACCCAGTGCTCGCTTCGGGGCTTCTCGGCGAAGCCGCGCACCACGCCGTCGCCATTCAGCTCGGCGACGCCGAACTGAAGCACCGGCCTCACGACGGTCATCGTGGCGGCAGCGGCGTGGCCACGGTGGTAGGCCAGCAGCGACTCGAGGTCCACGTCCGCGACGCCGTCGGCGTATGTGACGCAGCACTCCTCCGGCCCCACTTCGCTCGCCGCGCGGTGCACTCGCCCACCCGTGGGCGTGTCGACTCCCGTGTCCAGGCAGCGGATCTCCGTGCCCCAGGGCCAGCTCTCCCCCTCCACGAAGGCCTCGATCTGCTCGCCGCGGTAGCCGGTCAAAAGCAGGAACCTTCGAAACCCCTGGGCCAGGTAGATGTGGATCACGTGCCAGACGATCGGGCGTGCCCCGATCTCGACCAGCGGCTTGGGCACCGCCTGAGTGTGCTCCTGTAAGCGCGTCCCCCGCCCCCCGCAGAGGATCATCACGGTCGGCTTCACGCGCCGATTATCCAGTGCTGTGAGAGGATCAGCCCGTGACTGCCGCCGCCGATCCCGGGATCTTCAAGGCCTACGACATCCGGGGCCTGTACCCGAATGAGATCGATGCGGGCGTAGCGGAGCTGATCGGCCGCGCGTTCGTGCGCGTGATCTCGCAGCTGGAGGACAAGCCCGCCTCCGAGCTGAGGCTCGGGCTCGGACGCGACATGCGCGCTAGCGCTCCGGAGCTCGCCAACGCCTACCGCAAGGGGATGTGCGGCGAGGGTGCGACGGTGCTGGACGCGGGGATGGTCGCCACCGAGATGCTCTACTTCCTGGTCGGGTCCCGGGACCTCGACGGCGGAGTCATGTGCACGGCTTCGCACAATCCCAAGAGCTACACCGGCGCCAAGCTGGTCAGGCGTGGGGCGATCGCGCTGTCGGGCGATGCCGGGATCGATCGGATCAGGGAGACGATCGAGGAGGGGCTGGGCGAGCCGCCCGGCGGCGGCAGCTCGGAGGAGGTGTCCGTAGCCGAGGAGTTCCAGCGGGCCGCGATGAAGTTCATCGACGCCGGCGCGGTCAAGCCCCTGCGGGTCGTGGTCGACGGCGGCAACGGAATGGCCGGCCCGATGGTCGGCCCCCTGCTGCGCCAGCTTGGAATCGACCTGATCGAGTCCTACTGGGAGCCTAACGGCGAGCTTCCCGGCCACGAGCCCAACCCCCTGCTTCCGGAGAACCGCGAGTTCATCATGCGGGAGGTGCTGCACAAGGGCGCCGAGCTCGGGATCGCATGGGACGGCGACGCGGACCGCTGCTTCTTCATCGACGATCAGGGCGCGTTCGTCGACGGAGACTTCCTGACCGCGTTGCTCGCCGACTCGATGCTCGCCAAGAATCATGGGGGCACGATCCTCTACGACGTGCGCGCCAGCCGCGCCGTGCCCGACATCGTCGAGCGCGCGGGTGGCCGAGCCCTGATGAACCGAGTGGGGCATGCCTTCTTTAAGTCTCGGATGCGGGAAGAGCACGCGATCTTCGGGGGGGAGGTCTCGGGGCACTACTACTTCCACGACTTCTATTGCGCGGACTCCGGGACGATCCCCGCGCTGCTGATCCTCGAGCTGCTGTCCGCCCGCGACGCGCGCATGTCCGAGCTGCTCGAGCCCTACCGGTCCAAGTACTTCATCTCGGGGGAGATCAACTCCGAGGTCTCCGACCAGGACGCCAAGCTCGAGGAGCTGGCCGAACGCTATTCGGACGGGCGGCAGTACCGCCTGGACGGGCTTTCGGTCGAGTACGAGGACTGGCACTTCAACGTGCGGCCCTCGAACACTGAGCCGCTCCTGCGGCTGTGCCTAGAGTCGCTGCGCTCACGCGAGGACATGGAGCGCCGGCGCGACGAGGTGCTGTCCGTGATTCGTTCTTGAGCCTGTTGGACGTCGCAGCCGCCGCCGGCATCCACGCGCTGTCGGTTCCCACTCCGTTCGCGGTCGGGCGGGTGAACTGCTACCTGATCGAGGACGAGCCGCTGACGTTGATCGACACGGGGCCGAACTCAGGCAAGTCACTGGACGAGCTCGAACAGGCCCTGGCGGCTCACGGGCACTCGATCGAGGAGCTCGGTTTGATCGTGATCACCCACCAGCACATGGATCATCTCGGGCTGGTCGAGATCCTGGCCCGCCGCTCGGGCGCCGACGTCGCGGCGCTCGATCTGCTCGAGCCGTATCTCGCGGACTTCCGCTCGTCAGTGATCGCCGACGACGAGTTCTCACAGCGGATCATGCGCCGCCACGGGATTCCGGCTGACCTGGCGACCGTGCTGGGGGCGGTGGGAGCTGCCTTCAGAGCCTTCGGCTCGCGCGCGGATGTCACGCGACCGCTGCGAGACGGCGACTCCCTGAGCCTCACAGACCGCACCCTCCAGGCTCTCCACCGGCCGGGCCACAGCCCGTCGGACACCGTGTTCTGGGATCCGGAGCGGGAGATCCTGATCGCCGGCGACCATCTGCTGGGCCACATCTCCTCGAATCCGCTGGTCTCCCGCCCGCTCCAGCGGGATCGAGGCGACGGCAGCCGGCCCCGGGCTCTGATCACCTACATGGACTCGATGCTCGCAACCCGCGAGCTGCCCGCCAAGCTTGTGCTTCCAGGGCACGGAGCGCCGATCACCGACCTCCGAGGGCTGATCGACGAGCGGCTCCGGCTTCATCGCCGGCGGGCCCGGAAGATCCTCGGGATCCTGCGACCACGTCCGATGACCGCGTACGAAATCGCGCTCGAGATGTGGGGCAACGTGGCCGTCACCCAGGCGTATCTGACCCTGTCGGAGGTGCTCGGCCACCTCGACCTGCTGCTCCGCGACGAGCTCGTGCGGGAGCGGGACGACAACGGGATCTCGGTGTTCGAAGCGGTCGCCTGAGACCTACGGGTACGCGGCCGTGCCCGCCACGACGGGCGACACGGTCACCGTCCGGCACTCGTATGCCCCGTCCGCGATCGTGGTTCGCAGCGTTGCGGTGTCGTTGGGCGGGATCACCTGCAGCCCGTACGCGGTGGTGCACCCGGCGTTGGACGCAATGCCGTGCGTCACGCCGAGGCGGAAGGAGATGCTGGTGCCGGGCGCCACCGTCAGCGACGCCAGTGGAAGCGCGCCGAAGAAGTCCTGGGTGGTGTGGGTGGGAACCGTCGGCAGCGGAGCCCCCGAGCGGCTCAGGAACAGGACGCCCGGATAGCCGCCGGTGTGGCAGGTCGTCGTCCCGGTGTTGCGCAGCTCGAACCCGAGCAGGCCATGCCCTGTCGCAGCCTGTCCGCCCAGGAACGACAACTGCAGGTCGGCCGCAACGCACAGGGGCGGCCCGGAGCTGGTGGCAGTCGTACTCGTAGTCGTAGTCGGAGTGGTCGCCGTTTGCGTGGTGCCCGAGGTCTGCGTGCTCGCGGTCGTGACAGGCGTGCTGGCGACCGCGGAGCTCGTCGAGGTGCTCGCGTTCGTGCTGGAGCCGCCACAAGCCGCCAGCAGGAGAGCGGCGGCGCATGTCAGGGCAAGTGCGGGAAAGCCCTTCATGCCATGGTCTTTCGTGAAACCCACTTCGTGGTCCTCCCACCAGTTCGCCGTCAGCAACCGCATGCGACCATCTGCGCCAGGCCCGTGGACAGCACAGAGCAGCCACATCCGACGCAGGGATCCCCTTCGCGCATCGTAGCGGTGCTCAACCGCCACGCGCCGTTCTTGGGACCTGAGCTCGTGGTCCTGGCCGCGATCCTGCTCGGCCTGGCCCTTCCGCAGAAGCTGACGATCGGGCCAACGTGGCTGCTGCCGGCCGTCGAGGGAGTCCTCCTGCTGGGCCTGGCGATCGCGACACCTCACCCGAAGGTCCGCCACTCGCCGCTGCGCCGCCGGTTCGCAATCGCGCTGATCGGGCTGGTCAGCGCGGTCAACGCCGTGTCGCTGGGCCTGCTGTCGCATTATCTCCTGCATGGAGGCAAGGAGAGCGGTCGGCCCCTGATCTTCTCCGGGGTCGCACTCTGGGGGACCAACGTGCTGCTGTTCGCGCTCTGGTATTTCGAGCTCGACCGCGGGGGACCGATCGCACGGACGCTGGGAGACGAGCGAGCGCCCGACTTCATGTTCGTGCAGATGGCGGACGCGGCGAGGTTCTCGCCGCCGGACTGGAAGCCGAAGCTGGTGGACTACCTGTACACCTCGTTCACCAACGCGACCGCCTTCAGCCCCACGGACACGATGCCGCTGACCTCGGCCGCAAAGTGGCTGATGGCCAGCCAGGCGCTCATCTCCCTCACCACCGTGGTCCTGATCGTCGCGCGCGCCGTCAATATCCTCGCCTGATGATCAGGTGGGAGCTGATCGTCTGTGGGCTGCGCGGCCACGTCCTGGTCGGGACCGATGCCGCGGAGCTGCGGCCCCAGGATTCGGTCTTCGCGCGCGAGTACGACTCCAGCCGCTGGTATCGCTGCCTTCGCTGCGACAGCTGGATCCCGCTGCCGCCCCCGTCCGCGCCCGCTCGTGTCACCCCGCCCGACCAGGACGAGATCGAGATCCCGACCCGCGGCAAGGCGCTGCGCGACAAGATCGTGCTCCGGCTGATCGCCGTCGAGCGGTCGCTGCACTTCCTGGTCCTCGGGGCCCTCGGGATCGCCGTTTTGGTGCTGGCCGCGAACGACGAGACCGCCAGGGGGGAATTCGAGCGCGTGCTCGCCGCTCTGCAGACTGGTGTGGCGGGCGGCCCCGTGCAGACGACCGGCCACGTCGGGATCATCGGCGAGCTCGACAAGCTGTTCTCGCTCCGGGCTCACACGCTTCGAGAGGTGGGGTTCGCCCTGCTGGCGTACGCCCTGCTCGAGGGGGTGGAAGCGGTGGGACTGTGGCTCATCCAGCGCTGGGCGGAGTACCTGACGTTCGTCGCCACCGCGATCCCACTCCCCTTTGAGATCTACGAGATCGTCAGCCGCGTCTCGGTGCTGAAGATCATCGGGTTCATTGTCAACGTGGCGATCCTCGGATACCTGCTCGTGGCCAAGCGTCTGTTCGGCGTGCGCGGCGGCGGCGCGGTCGATCGGGGGCAGCGGGCGGCGGACATGAGCTGGGAGGCGATCGAGCGAGCCAACCCACCGGTGGCGGAGACGATTTGAGTGCGCTAGAGGCTGACATCCACAGGATCGGCACGGAGCTGGCCGGTGCGTTCCCCTCGAGCGCACGTCATCCGGTGAGAGCACTCGACGCGCGCGCCATGGACCTCGCCTCTCGCGACCGTGAGCTTCGCGCGGCGCTGTTTCGCTTCGTCGACGTGGTTCCGGCGTGCCGGTCGCTGGAGGATGTCGCGCGGCACCTGCGCGGATTTCTCGAGGAGCTCCCCGAGGCGCCCCCGCCGATCGCCGCGGCGATGCGAATCGCCGACGTGAAGGCAGCCCGGGCGGCTCTGGGGGCTGCGGCGGCCGCCGGTGTCAAGCACATGGCGCACCGCTTCATCGTGGGCGAGACTCCGGCCGGCGCAATCCGGGTGCTCCACGGGCTCTGGGAGCGCGGCGTGGCGAGCTCCGTCGACCTCCTCGGCGAGGCGACCGTCACCGAGGCCGAGGCGGATCACTACGCGGCCCGGTGTGTGACGGCGCTAGAGGAGCTCTCCGCGCGGTCGGCCCACTGGCCGAGCCGGCCGCTGCTCGAAGCCGACCGGGTCGGGACGCTGCCCCGGACCAACGTGTCGGTCAAGATCTCCGCGCTCACGCCGCTCCTACGTCCCGACGCTCCGGCGCTTGGTCAGCGTGACGCGGCGCACCGCCTGCGGCCGCTGCTCCGCAGAGCCGGAGAGCTCGGTGCGCACGTGCACATCGACATGGAATCGCTGGACTCCCGCGAGGCGGTGTTCGAGCTCGTACTCGATCTCCTCAAGGAGCCGGAGTTTGAGTCCGGGCCCTCCGCGGGGATCGTGCTCCAGGCCTACCTGCGCGACTCGCCCGAGCAGCTCGATGCGATCCTCGACTGGGCGCGCTCGTCCGCGCGGACCCCGCCGCTCACGGTACGCCTCGTCAAGGGCGCCTATTGGGACCACGAGCTGGTGGAGGCGCGTCAGCAGGGGTGGCCCGCACCCGTGTTCGAGGTCAAGGCGGACTGCGATCGCAACTTCGAGACGTTGACCCGGACGCTACTGGATGCCAGGCCCGCGGTCCGCGTGGCGATCGCCTCGCACAACCTGCGCTCGGTGTCGCACGCAATCGCCTACAACGAGCTCTCCGGAGGCGAGCCGCTCGACCTCGAGTTCCAGGTGCTCCGTGGGCTGGGCGACGAGCTCCAGGATGCGCTGGCGGCAAACGGCTTTAGGGTGCGCACCTACTGCCCTGTCGGGGACCTCGTCGCCGGAATGGCGTATCTGGTCCGGAGACTGCTCGAGAACACCAGCAACGAGTCCTTCCTCCACGAGCAGGCGATCGGCGTCGCGCTCGAGGAGCTGTTGGCCGCGCCATGACCGGGGCGACGCTTGGTCCCTTCACCAACGAGCCCGTGCTCGAGCTCCGGCGGGCCGCGGTGCGCTCGCAGCTCGCCGACGCGCTCGCCGGGCTCGATCGGGAGCTGCCGCTGAGCGTCCCGCTGACGGTGGCCGACGGCGAGCTGACCGGAGAAGAGATCCTCTCGACGGACCCGGGGGAGCCGGACCGGGTGGTGGCACGGGCGGCGCGGGCCGGGGAGGCGGAAGTCGCAGCGGCCCTGGCAACCGCCCAAGAGGGGTTCCGGGCGTGGAGCGCGGTGAGCGCGCGGGCTCGCGCGTCCGCTCTGATCCGGGCAGCGGCCTGGATGCGGGAGCGGCGGCTGGAGCTGGCGGCGCTGCAGGTCCGCGAGTGCGCCAAGCCCTGGCCGGAGGCGGACGCCGACGTGTGCGAGGCGATCGACTTCCTGGAGTACTATGCGCGGCGGGCGATCGCGCTCGACGCCGGAGCCGACCTGCTCCAAGTCCCGGGCGAGCGCAACGACATGCGATACGCCCCCCGGGGAGTGGCAGCGGTGATCGCTCCGTGGAACTTCCCAATCGCGATTCCCTGCGGCATGACCGCGGGTGCGCTGGCGACTGGCAACTCGGTTGTGCTGAAGCCGGCCGAGCAGTCGCCGGGATGCGGGATGCGAGTCGTGGAAGCGCTGCACGCGGGCGGTGTGCCTCCCGCGGCGCTTGTGCTCCTCCCGGGGGAGGGCGACGCCGGCGCGGCGCTCGTCAGACATCCCGAGGTGCAGACCATCGCGTTCACGGGATCCCTTCCAGTCGGGCTCGAGATAGTGCGTAGCGCAGCGGAGGTCCGTCCGGGACAGCTCGCGATCAAGCGCGTGATCGCCGAGCTCGGCGGGAAGAACTGCGTGATCGTCGACGCCGACGCCGACCTGGACGAGGCGGTTCCGGCGATCGTGTCATCGGCGTTCGTGTACGCCGGGCAGAAATGCTCGGCGGCCTCGCGCGTGCTCGTCCACGAGGCGATCGCCGACCGGCTGATCGAGCGGATAGTGGGCGCGGTTCGCGTGCTGGTGGTCGGTCAGGCCGAGGAGCTCGGGACCGACGTCCCCCCGGTGATCGAACGATCGGCGCAGGAGCGCGTCAACCGCTATGCGGAGCTGGCCGCGCGCCAGGGAACGATCGCCGTGCGCGCGCCGACCGTCCCGGGGAGTGGCTGGTTCTGTCCTCCGACCGTCGCGGTCGACCTCGACCCGTCCTCCCCAGTGTTCTCAGACGAGATCTTCGGCCCGCTGCTCGCGATCGAGCGCGTTGCCGGGGTCGAGCAGGCTTGCGACATCGTGGACAGCCTTCCGGTGGCGCTGACGGGAGGGCTGTTCGCCCGCGACCCGGCGACGGTTCGATACGTGCGAGCCCGAAGTCCCGTCGGCAACCTGTACGTGAACCGGGGCATCACCGGCGCGAAGGTGGGCCGCCAGCCGTTCGGGGGTAACCGGCTGTCTGGCAACGGGACGAAGGCAGGCGGCCCGGACTACCTCCTGCACTTCGTCGAGCCTCGCGCCGTGACCGAGAACACGCTCAGACACGGGCTCGTGGTTTAATGCCCACGAGGGGCTTGATTTCGGGGGGCTAGCTGTGGATGATCGCTGGGAGCGCTGTGATCATTCCGCCGTCATATGCCTGGAAGGTGGTGCTCGCGATCGCGCTCGTCGCCGCGATCTTCGCGAGCGCGTACGCGAAGCCCCCGGGGCGCGCGTTTCCGGGGAGCGACCTTCGCCGGATGGTGCTGGGTGCGATCGCTCTCTACGGGGCCGGCCTGATGGCTTCGCTCACCCACCATGCGGTGGTCGCGGTGATCGTCTGCGCCGCCGGGAACACGGTCTTCGCGCTCGCAGTCTGGCTATCGCGCGGAAGCGACTCGGGTGGAGGACCGCCTCCGGGTGATGAGCCCGTCGATGAGCAGCCGCCCCCGGATCCGGACGGCGTCCCCACCTTCGATTGGGCGGCGTTCGAGCGCGAGTTCGGCGCGTACACCGGGCGCTACGAGCGCACCCCCGTCTCTCGATAGCCGTTCGCGCTCGCGAGCAGCAGCTCGTGCAGGCGGGTCTCGCCGGTCAGCTCGGGATGGAACGACACCGCCAGCACGTTGCCCGCCCTGATCGCGACCGGGTGACCGTCGACACTGCCGAGGACCTCGACGTCGGGCCCGTGCTCGGTGACCCAGGGAGCGCGGATGAAGACCACGTGGAGCGGACCGCCGTCCACGCCGTCCAGCTCGAGGTCGGCCTCGAAGGAGCGGAGCTGACGACCGAACGCGTTGCGCCGCGTTCGTATGTCGAGGAGATCCAGATGATCTCGGTCGAGCATGATCATGCCGGCGCACGTGCCGAGTACCGGCGTGCCGCCCTTGACCAGCTCGCGCAGCGGCTCCGCGAGCCCCTCGCGCGCGATTCCGAGGCTCATCACGGTCGATTCGCCTCCGGGGATGACCAACGCGTTCAGGCCCTCGAGGTCGGAGGGCACCCGCACCTCGACTGGGTCTGCGCCCAGCGCGCGCAGGATCTTGGCATGGGCCTCGAAGTCGCCCTGGAGGGCGAGAACCCCGACGCGCCGGCGGGCGTTCGCGGCTAGCTCAGGCACCCGCTACCAGCCGCGCGGGGCCAGCAGCTGCTCTGACTCGAGCTTGGAGCTCTCGAGGCTCGCCATCGCCTGGCCGAGGCCCGTGGAGGCGGCCGCAACTCGCGCGGGATCCTGGAAGTGGGTGGTCGCCTCAACGATCGCCTGAGCGCGCCGCTCCGGATCCTCGGACTTGAAGATGCCGCTCCCAACGAACACCCCTTCCGCGCCGAGCTGCATCACCAGCGAGGCATCCGCCGGGGTGGCGATGCCTCCCGCGCAGAACAGGACCACGGGCAGCCGCCCCTCCGCGGCTACCTGGCGCACCAGGTGCAGCGGTGCCTGGAGGTCCTTCGCGGCGGAGGCGAGCTCCTCCTCCCCCAGCATCGTGAGGCGCCGAATCTCGGTCCGGATCAGTCGCAGGTGCCGGACCGCCTCGACGATGTCGCCGGTCCCTGCCTCTCCCTTGGAGCGGATCATCGCGGCGCCCTCTCCGATGCGCCTCAGAGCCTCTCCGAGGCTGGTCGCGCCGCATACGAAAGGCACCTTGAAGGCCCACTTGTCGATGTGGTTGGCCTCGTCGGCCGGGGTCAGCACTTCCGATTCGTCCACATAATCGACCTCGAGCGCCTCGAGCACCTGGGCCTCGGCGAAGTGGCCGATCCGCGCCTTGGCCATCACGGGGATCGTCACGGCCTCCTGGATGCCGCGGATCATCGCCGGGTCGGACATCCGGGCCACGCCGCCGTCGCGGCGGATGTCGGCCGGCACCCGCTCGAGCGCCATCACCGCGGCCGCGCCCGCGTCCTCGGCGATCTTCGCGTGCTCGGGGGTGACCACGTCCATGATCACGCCCCCCTTGAGCATCTCCGCCAGGCCCGCCTTGACGGTGAAAGTTGCCTCGTCGCGCGGGATGTGAACCTCCTCGCTCATCGGGCCTGAGTGTAGCCGGGAGGTAGTCTGCGCCGCCGATGTTCGAGCAGCAGGCCGCAGCGGAGGATCTGCTGATCGCGCGCGTGACGCGCGATTCAGGCGCTACTGGTCGCGCCGCGCTGAGCGCGGAGGGTGACTCCCTGCCGCGAGCGTCCCCCACCGGCCCGTCCTGGACGTGCCCGTCGCGCTCGCCTGAACGGCTCCGCCAGGCTCGATCAACAGGCCGAACAGGTTCGTCCTCCCGCACCCGAAGCACAGCTCGTGGTGGACGAGCGGCATGGACGTCGCGTCGAGGTTACTTCAGGCGAAAGGCCTTGATCCGCACGTCGTACTGCTGGGCGTCCCGCGCGTACACGCCGTACGCGAGCGCCTGGATCAGCGACAGCAGGGCGGTGTGCGACCGCACGAACGCGGGGGTGTTGGAGGAGTAGTAGAGGCGGAGCCTGGCGAGCCGCGCCACCTCGGAGAGAGTCGCGTCGGTGATCGCGAGCGTGGGCGCCTTGCGATGGCGGGCGAGCTTCATCGTCCGCGTGATCAGCGGATGCGGCCGTCCCGCCGAGAGACCGATCACGAGCGTGTGCTCGTCGATCCGGCTCAGCCGCCCCAGCGCTTCCTGGGACGGGCTCGCGACGATCTCCGCGCGCAGGTCCAGAAGCATCAGGAGGTGGCGGAGGTAGCTGGCGAAGAAGGCCATCTGATCGGTCCCTGCGATCAGCACCTTCTCCGCGGAGACGATCGCGTCGATCGCAGCCTCCACGTCGGATCTCGAGAGCTTGTGCGCGGTGTCCTCCACGTTGACGTGGTCGGCCGCGAGCGCAGCCTCGAACTCGCTCTGGTCAAGCGAGAACAGGGGAGTCGCAGAGACCGCCGCCTCGCCGCCCGCGGGGCGCCGCCGGTACTCGTCGCGCGCAGCCTGCTGGAGCTCCGGAAACCCCTCGAATCCGAGCGCCTGCGAGAAGCGCACCACCGTGCTCGAGGACGTGCTCGCTCGGCGCGCAAGCTCCTCTGCCGTCTGGAAGGCCGCCTCGTCCAGGTGATCGACGATGTACTGGGCGACGTCCTTCTGCGAGCGGGAGAAGTCCTCAAACCGCGAGCGGATGTATGCCGACAACGCCTGGCGCGTGCTGGATTGCTCCAGACCGGCGGGGGCCGGGATCGGCGACCGTGTCGTGCTGACGGGCTGCTTCATCGGCAGCCCTCTGATTCGACGCCGGGCGGGGGCGTTCCTTCAGAGAGCTACGCGCCGCCCTGATCCGCTTCCTGATTCTCCTTATGCTCGGCGAACACCTGGGCGACGATGTAGACGATCAGCAGGTTCGCGACCACGCCGATCCCCACGAACGTCGCAAGGAGTGCCAGCGTCTGGCCGAGGGCTTCGTCGGAGAGGATCAGCATCGCCCGGGAAGCCTACCTCAGGCGGTGCTAGCGTCGCGGGACTTCGGCCCTGTAGCTCAGCTGGTAGAGCAGCGGACTCATAATCCGTCGCGCCCAGGTTCGAGTCCTGGCAGGGCCATGGGAAAGGCCCGCTACGGCGGGGTTTTTCTTTGGACGGGTGAGCCCGTGAAGCGGGGCGTGTCGCCAGCGGGCCGAGATCGCGGGACTCTAGCGGTTTAGTCGAATGCGTCGTCGTTGCCGAGTTCCGGCCAGAGAACGGATGCGCAGAGGCGGTGCATGATGATGATGTCCTCGCCCGATCTCACGTCCGGCTCTTGTGCGATCGAAGTCATGCGGTGGCGTCCCCGACCGATGGCGATCACGGGCTCGTAAACGCCGATCACATCCGTGCAAATGGGGCACCGGAGCACTCCCTCCATCGGTGCTGAGCGTGCCGCCGGGGAATCGCTAGCGTCATCCGTAGTTCGCCGCAGCCAGCGCGCGACTTGCCCGCAGTCGCATCACTCGGTCCCACGCGAGGTCCGATGGTGTTGACTTGCCAGCTACCTCGCGCGCAACCGCACACGCTACCTGCGCCGCGGGGACGTTCGCGGTGGGAGGCGGCACCACGAGCCCAGACGAGAGCGTCTACCAATCCCCTCCACTCGCTCGTCTCCTCTGGAGCCTTCAGTCTGACTCCAGACAGCCGATATATGGGAGGTGCATGTCGGACGACGGTATTTGATGGCGTTGTGCCTGGCGCTGGTCGCGGTGGCGGCCTATGCGGTGGTCCCGAGGGGCAACGGGAGCAGCCAGCCATCCCAGCGCCAGATCCTTGCGATGCAGTCCGCCGCGCTGCAGCGGCTGAGATTCCCTTCTGATTTCGTGCGGCTCGCCCGCGGATGCTCGACGGATCGCTGCTATCTCGTCGCCGCCCCCGCCTCAAGCGTCGCGGCGATCATGCCGGGGCTCCTGCGAACCGCAGGCATCCAACCGCCTGGAGCGCTGAGGGCAGCCGAACCGATTGCACAACTGAGGTTTTCTCACTGGTCCACCGCTTCGCGCGATCCGTTCGTGATCGCATGCAAGACGGCCTACACGCCTACGCACACAGCGCTGGCGATCTGCCAGGACGCGGGTCGTGTCGGACAGACCCTGATCAACGTCCTCGTCGGCCCCTACCAGCCGTGCCACACTCAGGCCTGCTCGGATCCAAGCAAGACCGAGGTGCTCGCATGGTCGGCGGCGCTCCCGAACTCGTGATGCTCCGCAGGCGGCGCTGAGGCGTGGGCCGCAAGAGCGAACTGCACAGACACCTCGAGCCCTCCGCCGTCGCGGGGGCGCAGATCGAGCAATGCATCGTGGGCGCTGGCGATGGCGGCCACGATCGATAGGCCGAGACCCAAGCCGTCGCCGTCGCTGATCCGGTCGGGCGCCAGACGCTGGAAGGGGGCGAGCAGGCGGCCGATCTCCTCGGCGGGGACGCGCGGACCCGTGTTCACCACCCGGAGCGTGGCCGTCCCGTCGCCGGGGGCGACCCGCACCTCCACCCTGCCGCTCGGCTCGTTGTGGCGTAGCGCGTTCTGCACGAGGTTCGACGCGAGGCGCTCGATCAGACGGGCGTCTCCGGAGACGGCGGCCGGCTCGAGCGCGACCTCGAGCTCCAGGCCCCGCGTCGACGCCTCGGCTCGATGCGCCTGCACGACGTCGCCGACGACGGCCGCGAGGTCTACACGCTCCCGGCGCTCCAGGCCTCGCTGGCCCTGAGCCAGTGTCAGGAGCGCGTCGATCAGCTGCTCCTGCTGCTCGCCCTCCTCCAGGACCTGCTCGCAGGTGTCTCGAAACGTGTCGACGGTGGCGTGGGGATCGCTGATCACCATCTCGAGCATCGCTCTGGCCGCGGTCAGGGGAGTCCGGAGCTCGTGCGAGGCGTTGGCAACGAACCGCCGCTGAGCGTCGAACGCCCCTTCGAGCCGTTCGAGCAGCCCGTCGATCGTGTCGGCAAGCTGGCGCAGCTCATCCGGCGGTCCCTCCATCGCGAGGCGCCGGTGGAGGTTGGCCTCGGAGATCTGCTGCGCGGTTGCGGTGATCGTGCGCAGCGGTCGCAGGACCCGCCCAGCGACGACCCAGCCAAGGGCGGTGGAGAGAAGAGCCATGATCGCCAGGGCGATCGCAGACTCGATGATCAGCTGGTGAAGGTCCGAGATCCGCTGATTCGAACCAACCACAGTGATCGCGAAGCGCCCTGGCTTCGAGCGGAGCAGCCTCTGGATCGCCAGCGGCGGCACCTTGGCATTGCCGCCGACGCGCGCTTGGATCGGGCCCCCGCTCTGCCCGGCCCCGGCCGGCGCCGGCGGGGCCGTCGCCACGACCTTGGCGAGGTGTGTGAACTGCGCGTTCCCAACCGTGGCGTGCGAGACCAGCGTGTACGTGATCGCAAGCAGCGCAGCGCCGGAAACAAGGAACAGGCCGCCGTAGATGAGCGTGAGCCGCCAACGGACTGTCGTCTTAGGGCGCCGCAGGCTCACTGCGGTGCTCCGATCCGGTAGCCGATCGGCGTCACCGTTTCGATCACTGGCGGATCCCCGAGCTTGGCGCGCAGGCGGCTGACCGTCATGCGGACGGCATTCGTGAACGGGTCCGTTGCGTCATCCCAGGCACGCTGGAGGATCTCCTCCGTCGAGACGACCGTGCCCTGGGCACCCAGCAGCAGTTCCAGCACAGCGAACTCCTTGGGGCTGAGCGCCATCGCTCGTCCGGACCTCGTCACCGTCCGCCGGGCGGTGTCGAGCTCCAGATCGCCGTGGACGAGCGTTGGCGGGAGCGCGCGCCGCGATCGCCGCGAGAGCGCACGGATCCGTGCGACCAGCTCGGCGAGGTGGAACGGCTTCGGCAGATAGTCGTCGGCCCCGAGCCCTAGCCCCTCGACCCGGTCCTGGAGCGCGCCCGCCGCGGTCAGCATGAGCACCCCGCTCGGGGAGCCATCGGCGACGAGCGCCCGGCACACCTCGTCGCCGTGGACGCCGGGGAGGTCCCGGTCCAGGACGACGACGTCGTAGGTGGTGAGGGACACCCGATCAAGCGCCTCGCGACCGTCGAACGCCACGTCGACCGCCATGCCCTCGCGGCGCAACACTGTTGCCACCGTGTCGGCGAGCCTTGGATGGTCTTCGACAACCAGCACCCTCATCCTGGGAGTTCAGGATGCCCTAAACGCCATAACAGCCGCATAACGGCGTTACGGCCGCGTTACCGGGGTGGTCGTAGAAATCGCTTTGGATCGAGCCGAGCGGAGCTACCAATTTGGAGACGACGCAGCGGGATGCACGGAGGTGGCGCGGCGCCTCGGTGGCGCTTGCCGGGGCTGGCTGTGCGCTGGCACTCGCCGCCTGCGGCGAGGGGTTCAATGGGATCTTCGCTTCCCCCGGGTGGTGACACGTTGACCGTAGACGGCATCGACTTCACCGGGCCGGTGCTGAGGACGGCGGAGAAGGCCTGCCAGGAATACCTGCCGCCCGGTGGACCGCCCCCGCAACTCTCCGAGAGCGCAAGGCTCGACGCGCTCCGCTTCGCAGAGTGCATGCGTGCGCACGGAGTCCCGGACTTCCCCGACCCGACGTTTACCAGCAGCGGCAGAGCTCCAATCAAGGTCGTAATTGCGGGGGCACAGTCGCCCGCGTTCAAGCAGGCCGCCGCCGCGTGCGGGGGGAGGCTGCCATGAGAGAGCTCCTCGGAGGTCACAGGCGGCGCATCGTCGCGGGGCTCGCGCTCGTCGTCGCGGTGGCTGTTGTGATCACGATCGTCCTCAGCACCGAGTCGCCGTCCACGACCACGGCCGCGAGCAGCTCGAGCAGCGGAGCCGGCGTGGCGACGGTGGAGCGTCAGAACCTCATTGAGACCGACACCGAGTCGGGCACGCTCAGCTATGCCAACCCGCAGACCGTCTACAACCGCCTGAGCGGAACGATCACCTGGCTGCCCAGCATTGGCCAGGTCATCGCGCCGGGCCAGCCGCTGTACAAGGTCGGCGGCGAGCCGGTGATCCTGATGAACGGGACGACGCCCGCCTACCGCGACCTCACGCCTTCCGACACCGACGGCCAGGACATCGAACAGCTCAATCGCAACCTCGTGGCGCTCGACTTCAATCCGGAGGGGATCGTGGTCGACGACACCTGGCAGCCCGCCACCACTGCTGGCGTGGAGCTGTTGCAGGAGTCGCTGGGGGAGCCGATGACGGGCACGCTGTCGCTCGGGCAGATCGTGTTCCTTCCAGGCGACCAGCTGATCACGACGTTGGACGCGACCCTCGGCTCGACCGGCGGAGGGGGCGGGTCGGGCGCGGGGTCGGGCGCGAGCGGCGCCGTGGACCCGAGCGGAGGCGGGAGCTCGGAGTTCGTGAGCCTCCAGAAAACCACTCCCAAGCGGAGCGGGCGCTCTCGCCGGTCGCGGCGCTCGAAGAAGGCGCAGACGCTCGCGGCGCTGATCGCCCTCCTAGGGGCCGAGACCGCCGAGCTGAAGGCGACCGAACGGGGCTCCGGCACGACAAGCGGTGGCGGCCACAGTGCCGCGGGCAAAGGGTCTCCCGCGTCAAAGAGCAGTCCGGCCGCAGGCGCCGCAGCCGGCTCGTCCGCCTCGGCGGGCGGGTCGGCCGCGTCCAGTAGCGGCGGTGGCGGTAGTAGCGGTGGCAGCAGCGGGGGCAGCGCGACGCCGATCCTCCAGACCACATCGACCCAGCTGGTGGTGACGGTCGACCTGCCGGCGAGCTCGCAGAGCGAGGCGGTCGTCGGGGAGCACGTCACCGTTGAGCTGCCGGCAGGGAACACGGTCAACGGCAGGATCAGCCAGGTCAGCCCCGTCGCACAGTCATCGAGCAACTCGGGAACCTCGTCCGGATCCGGCGCAGGGGGCGGCTCCGGCAACGGCTCGTCAGGCTCGTCGGCCACGATCCCGGTGACGATCACGCTCAGCGGGCATCACACCGGAGCGGGTCTCGATCAGGCGGCGGTCAGCGTCAACTTCGTCGAGGCGGTTGCCAACAACGTCCTCTCGGTTCCTGTAACGGCACTGCTGGCCACAGCCGGAGGCGGCTATGCGGTCCAGGAGGCGGCCGCCCCGCATTCCCTGATCCCGGTCACGACGGGGCTCTTCGCCGCCGGGGACGTTCAGATCTCGGGCCCCGGCATCTACCCGGGGCTCCGGGTGACGGACTCACAGGGATGAGCGGCGTGGCCGTACGGCTCGAGGAGGTCGCCAAGATCTACCCCGGCGACGTGCCTGCGCTCCGCGGGGTGACCGTCGACGTGCCGAGCGGCGACCAGGTGGCGATCCTCGGCCCGTCGGGATCGGGCAAGACGACGATGCTCACGATCATGGGAACGCTCGAGCGCCCCACGAGCGGGTCGGTGCAGGTCGCGGACCGCGACGTGGTGAAGGCGTCCGACGCGGAGCTGGCGGGTCTGCGGGCGCACCAGATCGGTTTCGTCTTCCAGGCCTTCCATCTCCAGGACGGAATGACCGCGCTCGACAACGTGGCGCTGGGAATGCTCTACACGGGGGCGCCGCTGCGCCAGCGGCGGGAGGCCGCCAGCGTGGCACTGGAGCGTGTAGGGCTGGCCGCCAGGATGTCCCATAAGCCTCAGCAGCTGTCGGGCGGCGAGCGCCAGCGCGTGGCGATCGCGCGCGCGATCGCCAAGCGCCCCCTAATCATCCTGGCCGACGAGCCGACCGGCAACCTCGACTCGAAGTCCGGCAGCGAGGTGGTGAGCGTCTTGCACAGGATGGCCGCCGATGGCGCCACGCTGATCCTGGTCACGCACAACGAGCACATCGCACATTCCTTCGCCAGGCGGATCGAGATGCGCGACGGCGAGATCGTCGAGGACGCCCGCTCATGAGCGCGGCTTCTGCGGCGGTAGGGCGTACCGAGCGGCTCGAGACCGCACGTCTGCCCCCGAACGAGCTCTTCGGGGTCGCGCTCCAGGGGCTCCGCACCCGGCGCCTGCGGGCTTGGCTGTCGGCACTCGGGATCGCGATCGGGATCGGCGCGATGGTCGCCGTTGTCGGGGTGTCCGCATCAAGCCAGGCCAACCTGCTCGCGACGATCGACGCGCTGGGCACGAACCTCTTGACGGTCGCCCCGGGTACGAGCTTCCTGGGTGCCAACGAGGTGCTGCCCGACACGGCGGTGCCGATGATCGACCACATGCAGAACGTCGATAGCGACGTCGCCGTCTATCAGGTGTCGGGCGCCAACGTGTACCGCACGCCGTACGTGCCCGTCGAGCAAACTGGCGGCATCGGCGTCGACGCCGCCGGGGACAACCTGCCCCAGGTGGTCGGCACGTCGATGGCCTCGGGTCACTTCCTCGGTGCTGTCAGCAACAGCTACCCCGAGGCGGTGCTCGGAGCGCAGGCCGCCAGCGTCCTCCAGATCGAGCACGTCGGCGGCAGGCTCCTGGTCTCGCTCGGCAGTACCTGGTTCACCGTGGTCGGGATTCTGAAGCCCGCGATCCTCGACTCGACGCTCGATTCGACCGTCTTCATCTCGCTCCCCGTTGCCGAGCGTCTCTTCCAGGTTCAGCCCAACCCGTCGGAGATCTACGTGCGGGCGAACGTCAACGACGTCAACCAGGTGGCGAACCTGCTCGCTCCGACCGCTGACCCGCAGGACGCAAGCGGTGTCGATGTCAGCCGGCCGTCGGATGCGCTCGAGGCGCGCGCAGCCGCAAAGGGTCAGTTCACCACGCTGCTGCTCGGCCTCGGCGCCGTGGCGCTTCTGGTCGGGGCGATCGGGATCGCCAACATCATGGTGATCTCCGTGCTCGAGCGCAGGGGAGAGATCGGATTGCGCCGCGCGCTTGGCGCGACCCGCCGCCACATAAGCATCCAGTTCCTGACCGAATCGGCCCTGCTTGCCGCGCTCGGCGGGGTCGCCGGGCTGATCCTCGGCGCCGGAGCGACGGAGGTCTACTCGCTGGCCAAGAACGAGCCGTTCGTCGTCCCTCTCTACGCCCTGATCGCTGCCCCCGCGGCCGGATTCGTGATCGGCGCGCTCGCTGGTCTCTACCCGGCGGCGAAGGCGGCGCGGCTGAGCCCGACAGAGGCGCTGCGCGCCTAGGAGAGCGCGGCGAGAAACTGCAGCGCAGGCCGCGATCTCGGTCACCCCAAGAGTCTTGCAGCGGCGCGACGGGTTACTGTAGCCGCGGCCATCGGGGCTCCCAAGCGAACTCCCTCCGGCGAACGCAAACCTGAACATGAAGCTCGGCGTATACCTCGGCTACTGGGGCCTTGGGATGGGATCCCAGGACCTGCTCCGCCTGGTGCGCGAGGCCGAGGGTATGGGCTATGACTCCGTCTGGGCCGCCGAGGCGTACGGCTCGGACGCCGCCACGATCCTCGCCTTCATCGCAGCGGGTACGCACACGCTCAGGCTGGGCTCGGCGATCTTCCAGATGCCGGGGCGCAGCCCCGCGATGACCGCGATGACGGCGGCGAGCATCGACCAGCTGTCGGGCGGGAGGATGTTACTCGGGATCGGCTCCTCGGGGCCGCAGGTTGCGGAGGGCTGGCACGGCCAGCGGTTCGCTCGTCAGCTGCAGCGGACTCGCGAGTACATCGAGGTGGTCCGGATGGCGCTGGCGCGCGAGCGGGTCGAGTACCACGGCGAGACGATCCAGCTGCCGCTGCCCGGAGGACCGGGCAAGCCGCTCAAGCTGATGATCTCGCCCGCGCAGGAGCGGATCCCGATCTATCTCGCGGCGATCGGGCCGAAGAACACGGCGCTCGCCGGTGAGATCGCGGACGGATGGATCCCCACCCTGTTCTCGCCCGAGAATGTCGCGGAATTCAGGGCGCTGCTCGAGGAGGGCGCCGCGCGGGCGGGCCGCTCGCTCGAGGGATTCGACATCGCGCCCGTGGTGAACACGTACGTCTCCGATGACGCGGAGCGCGCGCGGAACCTGATGCGGCCCGGGATGGCCCTGTACATCGGCGGCATGGGCTCGCGCGAGCAGAACTTCTACAACCGGCTCGTGCAGCGCTACGGCTTCGAGCCCGAGGCCGCCGAGATCCAGGAGCTCTACCTGTCGGGTCGCAAGGAGGACGCAGCCGCGGCGATACCGGCCGCGCTGATCGACACGGTCTCGCTGTGCGGCCGGCGCGAGGCCGTGCGAGACCGACTGGACGCGTTTCGCGACGCCGGCGTCGGCACGCTGATGATCGCGCCGATGGCCCTCTCCGTGGAGGAGTGGATCGCGCAGCTGGGAGCGGTCGCAGAGCTCGCGGCCTGAGATGGGTCGGGTGCGGATCTTCCTCGGCGCATTCGGCGATCCCGGGCACGCATTTCCGATGCTGGCCCTCGGCTCGAGGCTCGCTGCGAGGGGCCATGACGTGGCGCTGGAGACCTGGGTGCGCTGGCGAGATCACGTGCAAGCCGAGGGGATGACGTTCGTCGCCGCGCCCGAGTACCAGGTGTTTCCGACGCGCGAGCGGCCCCTCGGGCACTACGAAGCGGTGGTCCTGTCCACCCCCCAGACCCGCCGGGCGCTCGTCGAGTTCGAGCCGGACGTGATCGTCCACGACATCCTGACCCTGGCGCCGGCGCTGGCCGGCGAGCTCGAAGGGGTGCCGGTCGCGACGCTGGTACCGCACATCTACCCCGTGGGCGCCCCGGGCTTCCCCCCGTACGCGTTCGGCGCACGGCTGCCGCGGACGGTGCTCGGGCGCACACTGTGGAGGGCGTTCGAGCGTCCTGTCGAGGCGGGTCTGAGGCAGGGCCGCGCCGACCTCAACGATGCGCGCGCCAAGCTCGGCCTCCCGCCGCTCGGGCGGGTGCACGGCGGGCTCAGCGATCGCCTCTGCATCGTGGGCACGTTTCCCCAGCTCGAGTATCCGCGCGAGTGGCCCAGCCCGGTTCACGTCGTGGGCCCGTTGACCTGGGAGCCGCCGTACGAGGACGTGGAACCGCCGCCGGGCCGAGAACCGCTGGTGCTCGTCGCTCCGTCGACCGCTCAGGACCCGGAGCATCGGCTGCTGCGGGCCGCGCTCACGGGACTGGGACGAGAGCCGATTCGCGTGCTGGCCACCTGGAACCGCCGACCCCTCCCGGTGCCGCTGACGGTGTCCGCGAACACCCGCCTGGTCGAGTGGATCTCCTACGCCCGCACGATGCCGCGGTGCGCCCTGGTGATCTGTCACGCGGGGCACGGCACGATGGTCCGGGCGCTAGCCAGCGGCGCACCCGTGCTGGCCGTCCCGCATGCGGGCGATATGGCCGAGAACGCGGCCCGCGCGGAATGGGCCGGGGTGGGAGTCCGCTTGCCATGGCGGCTGCTCGGTCCACGATCGCTCCGCCTCGCGCTGCGCCGCGCGCTGCTGGACGACTCGCTGGCCCACCGCGCCCGTGAGCTGGCACGGTGGGCGGCCGAGCACGACGGCGCCTCCAGCGCGGCGGACCTCGTCGAGGAGCTGGCCCTCAGTCGTCAGCCGGGTGCGACCGCACGAACGCGATGAACTCCGGGTCCTCGCTCTCAACCAGGTCGACGCGCTCGCCGTAGCACGTGCACAGTTCGACGAGCGCTCGCTCGTCGGAGAGCTCGAGCGCGCGCCAGCTGGCGCCGTGCAGCTCCCAGTCCTCGAGCTCCTTAACCGTGGCGGCGCGAGGCATCGATTCACGCCCCGGGGCCCGTGCGGGCTTGCGGCGGGGCGGGATTCGCCCTCGCCCACTCCACGATCTCCCTGGAGCCCTGGATCACCTGTCCGTCGTCCTGGACCAACGCCGGGACCCAGTGGCTCCCGGTCAGCCGCTTGACCGCCCGCCGCCCGGGCGTCGCGTTGAATGCGTCGGGCAGGATGCCGAGCCCGTAGGCGCGCTTCACCTCCGGCTCGTACCCGGCCTCCTTCAGCGCGTGAAACGCCGCTCCGCACGGATGCGCCCGCGGCAGCGGCCCCCACTTCCAGGTGCCGTAGCAGACGTAGAGCTTCATCCGTTGGGGACTCCGATGTTGTGGCGCCGCCCTCTGATTTCGGCGGCTCCACCAGCTCCGGGGGTGGGACTCGAACCCACAACATCTCGGTTAACAGCCGAGCACTCTGCCAATTGAGTTACCCCGGATTGTGGTGTATTGGATTCGGCTTATGGTCGCGCAGCGGGAGAACTGTAGCGGGGAAGCACGGTGGCGCCGTCTTCGACTTCGGCGTGGCAGTTCGCGCAGAGCAGCACGCACTTCTTGGCCTCCTCCCGCAGTACCTGCAGCGCCGGCGGGTCGAGCTGGGCGCGTTGCCTGGCTGACCGCCACCGCCGTGGTCCCCACGGTGAACGCCGCTGCCGCCGCGCGGTTTGTCCGTGCCACCGACCACGCCGAGGCGGCGAAGCAGGCCAAGCACAGGGCTATGATCAGCACTCGCGCCTGGCGCAGCACACTGGGACGGCGTACGATCTGGCGCAGGGCCAGGAACGCCGCCACCCGCTCGG
>Ga0187814_10000016_pt1 | contig 36155 bp, 35 predicted proteins | sample NC_S_4_FD_132450 | JGI IMG/M metagenome (GOLD analysis project Ga0187814, IMG submission 132450) | Wetland sediment microbial communities from Neuse River Estuary, North Carolina, USA - ASW-S_4 | ecosystem: Environmental > Aquatic > Freshwater > Wetlands > Sediment | place: USA: North Carolina... | reverse complement strand
GTGGCCGCGGTCGCCCGCGCGGGCGAGCCGGCCGAGCTGGCGGCGGCGGCGCGTGCGCGCAACGCAGCTGCCCGCGAGGCGATCGCCGCGCGGTTGCAGAGGGGCGAGCCGCTCTACGGCGCGACCACCGGGGTGGGAGCTCTCCGGGATCGCGCCGTCGCCGACGACGAACGCGAGCAGTTCCAATGGAGCCTGCTGCGTAGCCATGCCGTCACCGCGGGCGCCCCGATGCCCGCGGAGCTCGTGCGCGCCGGGATGGTGGTTCGCGCCAACCAGCTCGGCGCGGGCGGCGCCGGCGTCGCACCCGAGCTGCTCGATGCGCTGGTCGCGGCGCTGAACGCGGGCATCGTGCCCGTCACGCGCGAGCTCGGGTCGCTCGGCACCGGCGACCTGCCGGCACTGGCGGAGATCGCGCTGGCCCTGCTCGGGGAGGGCGAGGTGTGGTCCGACGGTGCTCCCGTCGCCGCGGCCCCCCCGTCGCCGCCGATCGAGCTCGGCCTGCGCGACGGTCTCGGGTTCATCAGCTCAAACGCGCTCACCGCCGGGCACGCGGCGCTGCTGACGGTCGACTCGCGTGCGCTGCTCGATGCATGGCTCGCGGTCGCGGCGCTCTCCTTTGAGGCGCTCCATTCCGACCCGATCGTGCTCGACGAGCGCGTTCAGGCCGGACGCGGCGCGCCCGGGCAGACGGCGGTCGCGCTGCGGATGCGTCAGCTGCTGTCGGGTGCCGCGCTCGACCCCCACGAACCCGACCGGCTCGTCCAGGACCCCTACCCTGTCCGGGTCCTGCCGCAGGTGGACGGCGTCACCCACGCGGCGGTGGGGGCGCTCGAGCAGGTGGCCGCCCGCGAGCTGAACGCCCGCGCCGAGAATGCGCTGATCGACTCCGGCGACGCCCTTCCGAACGGCAACTTCCACGCCGCGGAGCTGGGAGCCGCGCTCGACTCGCTGCGCGCCGCGCTGGCGCAGTCGGCCTCGCTGATCGCCGCCCGGGTCAGCGCGCTTTTGGATCCGCGGACGACCGGCCTGCCGCCGTTCCTCGCACGGCGGGCGGGGCCCGACTCCGGTGTGATGATGCTCGAGTACACCGCGCACTCCGCCGCCGCGGAGGCGCGGTCGCTGGCGCTGTCGATGGCGACCCAGAGCGTCTGGGCCTCGCTCGGGGTTGAGTCGCACGCCAGTCTCGCGGCGACCGCGGCACGCCACACCGAGCGTGTCCTCGCTTCGATCCGCGTGCTTGTCGCGACCGAGCTCGTGGTGGTCATGCGCGCGCTGATGCTGGCGGGCCGAGAGCCGACGGGCCTCGGCACGCGTCCGCTTTACGAGGCGGCCCGCGGCGCGCTGCCGACGGGGCTCGAGGACAGGGCATTCGGCCGTGACGTGGAGATCGCTGAGAGGGTGCTGGCGGATTGGTCCGCCCCCGGCCCGCTCGCCCCGGCGCGCTAGCGTTCAAAGCCTCGATTCAGACCGCGAAAGGACAGGTATGGGCGTTCAGGAACAGGAGCAGCTGTGGGGAGGGGAGACCACCAAGGCTGTCGCGAACTTCCCGATCTCCGGCGAGCGCATCCCGCCGTCGGTAATCCACTGGCTCGGACGCATCAAGGCGGCGGCGGCGCGCACCAATGCCGACCTCGGGCTGCTCGATCCTGACATCGCGGCGCGGATCGCCGCTGCGGCCGACCGCGTGGCCGAGGGGGAGTTCGACGAGCAGTTCCCGATCGACATCTTCCAGACGGGCTCCGGTACGTCCTCGCACACCAACGCCAACGAGGTCATCGCCAACCTGGCAGGGGAGGACGTCCATCCGAACGACCACGTGAACATGGGCCAGTCGTCGAACGACGTGTTCCCCTCCGCCGTTCATCTGGCCGCGCTCGACACGACGATCAACGACCTGTTGCCTGCGCTCGACGAGCTGGAGGCTTCCTTCCAGGCGAAGGCGGGCGAGTTCAAGGACATCGTCAAGGCCGGGCGCACGCATCTGATGGACGCGGTCCCGGTCACGCTCGGCCAGGAGTTCTCCGGGTACGCCGCGCAGGTTCGCCTCGGTGCTCGGCGGATCCGCAACACGCTGCCCCAGGTGGCCCAGATCCCGCTAGGCGGGACCGCGACGGGAACCGGCCTGAACACGCACAAGGACTTCGCCGCGAAGGTGCGCGAGCGGCTCAGCGCTGCGACCGGGCTCGAGATCCGCGCCCCCGAGGACCCGTTCGAGGCGCAGGGCAACCGCGACGCGCTGGTGGAGCTGTCCGGTGCGCTGAAGGTGTTGGCGGTGTCGCTCACGAAGATCGCCAACGACCTCGCGCTGATGGGATCTGGCCCGCGTGCCGGGATCGGCGAGCTTGTCCTTCCGGAGCTTCAGAAGGGCTCCTCGATCATGCCCGGAAAGGTGAACCCCGTGATCTGCGAGGTGACCCTCCAGGTCTGCGCGCAGGTGATCGGCAACGATGCGGCGATCACGATCGGGGGGCTCGAGGGCAACTTCGAGCTGAACGTGCGTGTCCCGCTGATCGGGCGCAACCTGCTCGAGTCGATCAGGCTGCTGGCGTCGACCTCCCGGATCATGAAGGAGAAGCTCGTCGGCGGGATCGAGGCCAACGTGGACGGCCTCCAGCGCTCCGCCGAGATGACGCTCGCCGCGGCGACTGCGCTGAACCCCTACATCGGCTATGACAAGGGAACCGAGATCGTCAAGGAGGCGGCCAAGTCGGGACGGCCGCTCAGGGACGTCGCGCTGGAGATGGGCGTCGACGAGGAGACGTACGACAAGGCCATGGACCTGCGCACGATGGCGCAGGGCAACCTGTAGCCGTCGTTCTAGGACACTCTGGACTTTGCCCGAGCCGATTCAAGGTATGTCCGCCGCCCGCCCGATGAATGGTCTCGGTCGGCGGATCATGCGAGGCAAGATCTCGATACTGCTGTTGATGGCCCTCGTGGGAGCGGCGCTCCCAGCAGCTGCCGGGGCGCGATCCTCCAAGCCCGCGATCAAAGGCGAAGAGGTCGGGTATTTCGGCGGGGCAACTGTCACCACCCGGGTCACGGTCTTCGTTTACTCCAATCTGGAGCCCAGTGCCGGCAACAAGGTGACGGTCTGCATCAGGGGTAAGTGCGAGAGGGCTCTTGGTCACAACGCGCCAACCGCGTGGTACTCAGCTTCGTTCAGGACCCGTGCACTGCGGATGGGAGATCATGTGACGTTCACCGCGGTTGCATCGAGCTCGACGGGCGAGGCCAAGGTGACTGTCACCAAGAGCCTGCTGTGCATGCACAACAACGGCAGCACCCCGCAGAACTGACGCGCGCCTGACCAAGCCGCCCGCGCTCTTGGGAGCCCGACCAAGCTCGACGAACATCGCGTAGGTCAGGTTCCGAAGCTCGAGCTCGCGCGCGTTCACCGAGCGATTCTTCCAACCGCGCGCCCGCTCCGCGTCGAGGCGCTTGCTTACTGCCCGCAGCGCACGAACGCGCTCGACTCGGACTTCACGATCGCGATCAGGACCCTAGGCTTCGCCCCTGGCCGGCACAGCCAGACCGTCTTTGCCGTGCTCGCGGCCGCGCCGGCTCCGAGCCACAGCGCACGGATTGATGTTAAACGGTCGTGTACCACAATGCGTGGACCCCCGGTGGCTTGCGGAACACCAGCCCGCGGACGGCGGACGGTCGCTCGGGGTCGAGCCGCAATCCGGGGAGACGCCGCAGCAGCGCGGCGAGCGCGATCCGCGCCTCCAGCCTCGCCAGGTGCACCCCGACGCAGACATGCGGACCCTGGGCGAAGGCGAGGTGGCGCCGGAGATTGGGACGGCTCGGATCGAAACGGTCCGGCTCGGCGAACACGGCCGGATCCCGGTTGGCGGCGGTGATCGAGACGTGCACGAGCTCGCGCTGCCCGATCGTGGCGCCTCCGAGCTCCACGTTCTTGGTCGCGTATCGGTCGACCATCGCGGCGGCCGGCTCGAGGCGCAGCGACTCCTCGATCGCCAGCTCGAGCATGTCCGGGCTGCGAAGGGCCCCGGCCAGGGCGCTCGGATGCGCGAGCGCCGCGAGCGCGGCGGTCGCGATCATCCCCTCGGTCGTCTCGATCCCGCCGAACAGAAGCACGGCCGCGTTGGAGACGATCTGCTCTGTGCTCAACGTACAGCTCGCCCCGACCGCCCCCAGGAGCGAAGCTTGATCCGCCGCGGTGATCACCTGCTCAAGGCGCGCGCGCAGCCCCGCGAACGCGTCGCGGCCCGGCTGCGGGAGAGGTCGTCCCTCGGTGATCTCCGTGACTGCAGCGACGATCGCGTCGTAGCGCTCCAGCACCGTCGAAACCTCCTCCCGTCCCAGGCCCAGCGTCCGAGTGATCGTGGCGGCAGCGAGCGGACCGGCGAAGGATCGCCGCAGCTCGGCCGCGCCCGCGGGCGCGAGCGCGTCGATCAGGCGCTCGGCCTCGGCGGCCACCGTCTGGGCGAAGCGCTCTCGCACCGCGCCGGGGCGGAACGGACCCACGAACGGCTCGCGATGCCGGGCGTGGCGCTCGCCGTCGAGGCTCAGCATGCTGGGGCCCACCACCTGGGCGGTGGAGAAGCGCGGGTCCTCGACCGTGAAGGTGGCGGCATCGCGCATGACCTCCAGCGCGAGGTCGTGTCGGGTGACAAGCCACCCTTCCAGCGCCGGCACCCACGAGACCGGCTCGCGCTCACGCAGTCGAGCGAGCACCCCATGCGGGTCGCGCTCCAGTTGTGGAATCGTCACGGCCGCCCCGAGCGGGAACCCGGTCATGTGCGGCAACGCCTACGTTGCGACGGTCTCCGCGCCCAGCTGCTCGGAGATCGCGACGTCGATCGAGTAGTCGATCGGGACCACGATCAGCGAGGGGACATCGAGCGCCAGCGCGTCATGCAGACGGCGACTGAAATCCGCCGCGCTTGCGCAGCGCCATGCCGGCATGCCGAACGCGTCGGCGAGCTTGACGAAGTCCGGATTGCCGAAGCCGACGTCGAAGTGACGACCGAACTTCTTGTCCTGCTTCCACGCGATCGAGCCGAACTCGCCGTTCTCCCAGATCACGTTTACGATCGCGGTGCGCAGTCGGACGGCGGTCTCGAGCTCCTGGCAGTTCATCAGGAATCCGCCGTCGCCGGACACCGCGACGACGCTGCGGTCCGGGTGCACGAGCTTCGCTCCGATCGCGGTTGGAAGCGCGAACCCCATCCCGGCCAGGCCATTTGCGATCAGCACGGTCCCGGGCTCGTGCGCCGGGAACATCCTTCCGATCCACAGTTTGTGCAGGCCGACGTCCGAGACGAGCAGGTCCGTGGGACCGAGGGCCTCGCGGAGGTCCCACAGGACGCGGGGGGGCCGCATCGGGAAGTGGTCGTCGTCGCGACCGTCGTTGAACGCGCGCATCACCATCTCGTGGAGACGGCACTCGGGAGGAAGGCCGGCGATCGATCGGTGGCACCCTGCCGCCAGTCTCGCGACCACGTGCGCGATGTCGCCGATCAGCTCGACGTCGGGCATGAAGAATTCGTCGATCTCGGCCGCGACGCTGTCGATCACGACGATCCTCTTGTTGCGGTGCGGGTTCCAGTGCTCTGGAGCGTGCTCGACGAGGTCGTAGCCGATCGTGATCACCAGATCGGCGTCCTCGAAGCCGGCCATCTCGTAGTCGCGCGACTGCAGCCCGACCGTCCCGTGCCAGTGGGGGTCCTCGTAGTCGACGAGCCCCTTGGCCATGAACGTCTCCGCGACCGGGATCCCGGTGGTCTGCACGAACGCGCGCAGGGCGCGGCTGGCGTGAGCGCGGATCGCTCCACTGCCGACGAGCGCGATCGGGTTCTCGGCGGTGTCGATCAGCTCGGCGGCTCGCTGGAGCTCCCTTCCGCCGGGCTCGGGCTGCACGGGCTCTCTGCGGGGCAGCGGCGTGGCGTCCAGCGGGAGGGCCATCACGTCCTCCGGGAGTTCCAGATGGGTCGCGCCGGGCTTCTCGGACTCGGCCACCTTGAACGCCTTGCGCACCACCTCGGGCACGATCTCGGGGCTCGAGACCCGCGCGTTCCACTTAACCACGGGCCGCAGGATGCCGATGAGATCGATGTACTGGTGTGACTCCTTGTGCATGCGCTCCAGGTCCGATTGGCCGGTCAGCGCAACGAGCGGGGAGCGATCCAGGAACGCGTCGGCCACCGCGGTCACGAGATTCGTGGCGCCCGGGCCGAGGGTTCCCAGACACACGCCGGCTCTGCCGGTGAGGCGGCCATACGCGTCCGCCATGTAGGCGCCGCCCTGCTCGTGTCGCACCGGGACGAACTGAATCGAAGAGGTGGCGAGCGACTCGTTCAGGTCGAGCGTCTCCTCACCCGGGATCCCGAAGACGTAGCGAACACCTTCCGCCTCCAGGCACTCCACGAAGACATCGGAAGCTTTGCGCTCGGCCACCTTTTCACCCTATCCCATCGGGGCCGGTAGGCTCCCCGGTGTCCCTGCGTCACGATGCGGGCGCGTCCGCGGTCACCCCGCAACGACGGGGCCGCATCCGTGTTTGGGGCAATTGATGCGCAGAATCGTCACATGCATCTCCCTGGTCGCGATGCTCTGCTTCGCGTCGATCGCCCATGCGGCCACGATCTTCCAGATCAGCGGCGGCGGCGACGGCCACGGCATCGGCATGAGCCAGTACGGCGCCTACGGGTACGCCCTCCACGGCCAGGACTACCCCTTCATCCTCGCCCACTACTACGAGGGGACCACGCTGGGGAGCACCAACCCCGACCAGACCGTTCGCGTACTGCTCGCCACCGGTGCAGCGAGCTTCAGCGGGGCGATCCGGGCCGACGGCAAGAAGCTCACGGCGGGCGACACGTACTCGGTCCGAGCACAGGCGGGCGGTTCGCTCGCGGTCTATAGCCAGGCGGGTAAGAAGATCGGAAGCTTCGGCTCCCCGCTGACGGTCACCGGGCCGGGCCCCTTGGACCTCGCCGGGCACGGCCTCTATCGGGGTGCGTTCGAGTTCCGGGCAATTGGCTCACAGGTGCAGACGGTCAACGCGATCGGCCTCGACGACTACGTGCGCGGAGTGATCTCCGCCGAGATGCCCTCGACCTGGCCCGCGCAGGCTCTGGATGCCCAAGCTGTCGCAGCGCGCACGTACGCCATCACCTCGAATGTGAACGGCGATGGCTACCGGCTGTATCCCGACACGCGCTCGCAGATGTACGAGGGCGTCTCGGCCGAGACCCCCGCAACCGACGCGGCGGTTGCCGCCACCCGCGGGCAGATCGTCACCTACAACGGCGCTCCGGCGGAGACGTTCTTCTTCGCCAGCTCCGGGGGATACACCGAGGACATCCAGAACGTCTGGCTCGGCACTACGCCCGAGCCCTGGCTGCGCGGGGTGCCCGACCCCTACGACGGAGCGGGTGGCAACCCGTACCACCGCTGGTCCTACCGGCTGACCGTCGCGGCAGCCTCGGCGAAGCTCGGCTCGCTCCTGAAGGGACGGCTGCTCGGAATCGTCGTCACCAAGCGCGGCGTCTCGCCCCGGGTCGTGACGGCCCAGGTGGTCGGCACCCGCGGGCGGACCAGCGTCACAGGCCCGCAGCTTCAGTCGATCTTCGGCCTCGACTCCACCTACATGATGTTCACGGCGATCTCCTCGGCGCCTGGAGCCGTTGCACCTCCTCCCGCTCCGTCCGCGCCTCCGGGGCCGTCCACCGGTGGAGTCGCCTCGCTCAGGGAAGCCGTCCGTTACGTCTATCTGTCGGCAGCCGAGGTCCGTGCCTTCGTGTCGCCAGCCGAGGTCCGTGCCTTCGCCCCCGCGCCGCCCGTGCCGCGCGGTGTGCACGGCCGCGTCTTCCCCGCGCCGGCCGGCGCTCCTGCGCAGATGCAGGTGCGCACGAAGACGGGATGGCGGACCGTCCGCGTCGTGCGCCTGGGCTCTGGTGGCGCATACGGCGTGCGTCTCACGCACCGAGGTATCTACCGCCTGGTCTATCACTACGTGGTCGGACCGACGATCACCGTCGGCTGAGCGGAGTCGCCTCTCCGCCGTCGCTAGCCTGCCCGGCGATGCCAGCCCCGCTGCTCGCCGTCGACGCCCCGTTCCTGCTCTACCGCTCGTTCTTCGCCCTCCCGGATTCGATCGAGGGTCGCGACGGCCATCCGGTCAACGCGCTCCTCGGAGCGGCCAACGCGCTCCTGAGGATCGCCGCCGACCGCAGGCCGCGGGCGGTCGTGCTGTGCTTCGGCGCGGAGGCGGCCGAGTATCGCACCTCGCTGTATCCCCCCTACCACGCCAGCCGGCCCCCGGTCCCCGACGCGCTCCAGTGGCAGTTCGACCAGGCGCCGGAGTTCTTTGCCGCGTTCGGCTGGAGCGAGGAGACCTCCGGGGACCTCGAGGCCGACGACCTGCTGGGCTCACTCGCCGCGGTCGAAACGGCTGCCGGCGGCCAGACCCTGATCGTGACCGGCGACCGCGACATGTACCAGTGCGTTGGCGACCAGGTCCACGTGCTCTACCTGAAATCGGGGATCAGCGGATTCGAGGAGGTGGATACACGCGAGGTCAAGCGTCGCTACGGAATCGGCCCGGAGCTCGTGCCCGACTTCATCGCGCTCCGGGGCGACCCGTCTGATGGTCTTCCGGGCGCCCAGGGGATTGGACCCAAGACGGCGGCCGAGCTGTTGTCTCGGCACGGGTCGCTCGAGGGGGCGATCGCCAGCGCCGCCGCGGAGCGGCCCCGGATCGCCGCCGCCCTGACGGACTCCGCCGATCAGCTGCGAGCTTTCCACGACATCGCGACGCTGCGGATCGTCGAGGTGAAACGTCCACCGGACCGCGAAACCGACCTGGTCGGCGGCGCGGAGGCGGCGCGGGGACTCGGGCTCAACCGGCTGGCTGAGCGGCTGGAGGCGGCTGGCGACGTGGGCGAGCTTTAGGTCGCCCCTGCGATCGACTGCGTCCTGAGGCCCAGGACCGATCAGCTGGTGAACCGCACCGTGATCACGTCGCCGTCGGCGACCACGTAGTCGCGGCCCTCGATCCGGAGCGTCCCGCGCTCACGGGCAGCCGCGTAGCCGCCTGCCTCGACCAGCTGATCCCACGGGATCACCTCGGCACGGACGAAGCCGCGCTGGATGTCGGAGTGGATCAGGCCCGCCGCGTGCCACACGGACCGTCCGCGGGGCATGTGCCAGGACTGAGCGGGCTTTCCCTCGCCGGCGGTGAAGAAGGCGATCATGTCGAGCAGTACAAAAGCTCCGCGCACCACCGCATCGAGCCCCGACTCGGACAGCCCCAGCTCCGTGCGCATGGAGGCTGCCTCAGCCGCATCGAGCTCGGCGATCTCGGCCTCGAGGCGCGCCGAGATCGCCACCGCGGCTGCGCCCTGCGACCGCGCGTACTCCGCGATCTCGGGTGGGACCCTGTCGGATCCCTCCTCGACGTTGGCCACGTAGAGGACGGGCTTCGCCGTCAGCGGGGAGAGCGAGAGGAGCGCGTCCGGTGCGTCGGCGGGCGGCGGCACGGTGCGCGCGGCCCGGCCGGCCTGGAGCGCGTCGATCAGCTCCTTCAGCCACGCCTCCTCCGCGACGGCACGGCGGTCCCCGCCGCGCGCTGCCTTGCTCACCCGCTCGAGCCGTCGCTCGGCCTGCTCCAGGTCCGCATAGATCAGCTCGGTCTCGACCGTCTCGATGTCGTGCAGGGGATCGACTCGCCCCTCGGGGTGGACCACGTTCGGATCGTCGTGGGCTCGGACCACATGCACGATCGCGTCGGTCTCGCGGATGTTGGCGAGAAACTGGTTGCCCAGGCCCTCGCCTCGGTGCGCGCCCGCCACCAGCCCTGCGATGTCGTGGAACGTGATCGTGTCCGGCACCACTTTGGAGGCGCCGACCGTGCGCGCGACCGCGTCGAGCCGCTCGTCAGCCACCGGCACGACCGCCACGTTCGGCTCGATCGTGGTGAAGGGATAGTTGGCGGCCTCGGCAGCCACGCCGGTGAGGGCGGCGAACAGCGAGGACTTGCCGGCGTTCGGCAGCCCGACGATTCCGACCTTCACCGCGAGGGGTGCTCCCGCGTCGCGTGCCCGTCACCCGGCCACGCCTCCGCGATGAGCGTTCCAAGCACGGCCCCTGTGACCACGTCGCTCGGATAGTGGACCCCCAGATACGGTCGACTAAGCCCGAACGCTCCCGCGGCGCCGTACAGCAGGGGTGCAGGAACGAGGCGCCCGAACGCGCGCGCGGCCGCGAACGAGGTCGTCGCGTGAGCGCTTGGGAACGAGAGGCGGGACACCGTCCCGGTCAGCGGCGGCAGGCCTCGGAGCTCCGGCCGGCGCCGGCGAACCGCGATCTTCACCAGATAGTTGAGCCCGTACGCGCCGAGGACGATCCGCACTCCCCGAAGCCAGGAGCGACGCCGCTCGCCGTCGCCCGCCACCGCCGCCCCGCAAAGGCCCAGCGCGATCCAGACGGCCGCATGCTCGCCGGTCCGGGAGTACGCGGCGACCGCCCGCTCCGCCCACCGGGCGTGGCCACGCTGCCGCGCGAAGCGCAGCAGCTTCATGTCGAGCTCGCCCAGGGACACGCGGGGGACTGTAGGGAGCGGGACGGAAACGGTGCGGCGTAGACGAGTCACCCCTCGCCGCGCGCCCGCATCCGCTCCCCACTCGCATCGGGAAGGAAACGCGATCCGGTGCGTCGTCTAGTTGGGCGCAGGGGCACCCACCCACTACGACAGAGAGGAGCAGCGCATGACGAACTACCTGCTGGCCTACAAGGGCGGCGGCGTGCCCGAGACGGACGCTGAGCGCGAGCAGGTGATGGCCGCGTGGGGCCGGTGGTTCGGCTCGCTCGGGCAGGCCCTGGTCGATGGGGGCAACCCGTTCGGCCCCGCAAAGTCGATCGCCTCCGACGGAGAGGTGAGCGACGGCGCTCCGTCCGGGCTGACCGGCTACTCGATCCTGTCTGCCGAGGACCTCGACACCGCGGCCGAACACGCGAAGGGCTGTCCGATCCTGTCCAGCGGCGGGACGATCGAGGTCTACGAGGGCTTCGCGGCGATGTAGCTAGGCACCGAAGCCGACCCTGTGCTCCTCGTCCTCGACGAGCACGTAGACGACCTTGGTCAGATCCAGCGCGGCGGTCCCGTCCTCGAATCGCACGTCGCGCCAGCTCTCCGAGCCGAGCGCGTCGCGCAGCTTGGCGAGCTCCGTGCGGGCGATCCGGCCGCTCAGGATTTGGCTGCCGATGAATCCGATGCTTACCTTCTGGGGCTTCTCGTCTGCCATCAGTGACCCTCCGGAGCTGGCTGCACGATCTCGGTGAGGACGCCGCCCGTGGAGGCGGGATGCACGAACGCGACCCGGGAGCCCCGGATGCCCCTGCGGGCTCGCTCGTCGATCAGCCGCAGCCCGGCCGCGGCGAGCTCGCCCAACGTGACCTCGACGTCCTCCACGCGGTAGGCCACGTGGTGAAGCCCCGGTCCATGGCGTGAGAGGAATCGGCCCACGACGGTGTCGGGTCCGAGCGGCGCCAGCAGCTCGACGTGGCCGTCGCCGACGTCGAGCAGTGCCGCCTCGACTCCCTGCTCGGTGACGGTCTCACGGTGAACGAGCGGCATCTCGAGCGAGTCGCGATACAGCTCGAGCGCCGCGTCGATGTCCTCCACGGCGACCCCGACGTGGTCGATTGTCGACAGCATTCGCGAGAGATTAGCGGCGGGACCACCCGCTGGTCGGCGGCGCCGCGACCGCTCAGCGGCGGGGCTCGGGCGGAGGCGCCGGTTTCAACGCCGTCGCGGCCGCCACCGAGAGCTCGCCGATCCGCCGCGGAGCGACCGGTGGCGTATCGCCCATGATCTGCTCGATGTCCTTGCGCTCGAGCACCTCGTTGGCGAGGAGCGTGCTGGCGAGCGCGTCGAGCTGCACGCGGTGGGAGTCGAGCATCGACAGCGCCGCCCTGAAGGCCTCGTCGGCGAGCTCGCGAACCTCGGCGTCTCGCATCCGGCGGGTGGCTTCGGCGCCGCTGTCCGGCCGCGAGGCGAGCGAGCTCGATGCGGTCCCCATCGCGTACTCGTTCACCATCGAGTGCGCGATCTCGGAGACGCGGCGGAGGTCGTCGGCGGCGCCGGTCGTGATCGAGCCGAACACGAGCTGCTCGCTGGCCCGGCCGCCCAGCAGCATCGTCATGAAGTCGATCAGCTCCTCGCGCGTCTTCAGGTACCGGTCCTCCTCGGGGAGGTTCAGCGTGTACCCGAGCGCTCGGCCTCGGGGAACGATCGAGATCCGGTGGACGCGGTCGACCGACGGGAGGAGCTCCCCGCAGAGCGCATGCCCGGCCTCGTGGTAGGCGACGACCCGCTTCTCGTGATCGGTCAATGCGCGGCGCGACTGCATCCCGGCGACCACGCGCTCGATCGCCTGGTCGAAGTCGGCCATCTCGAGGCAGAACGCACCCTTGCGCGCGGCGAAGATGGCCGCCTCGTTGCAGATGTTCGCCAGGTCCGCCCCGGTCAGGCCAGAGGTCTGCCGCGCGAGCAGGTTGAAGTCGACGTCGTCGGAGCAAGGCTTGTTGCGGGTGTGCACGCGGAGGATTCGCTCGCGGCCGCCGACGTCGGGCGGCGAGACGAAGATCTGGCGGTCGAAGCGACCGGGGCGAAGCAGCGCGGGGTCCAGCTTCTCGAGCAGGTTTGAGGCCGCGATCACCACGACGTCCTTCTTGGTCGTGGCGAAGCCGTCGAGCTCCACCAGCAGCTGGTTGAGCGTCTGATCGCGCTCGCCCGAGACGTCGAACCCGCGGTGTCCGCCGACAGCGTCGAGCTCGTCTATGAACACGATCGCCGGAGCCTTCTTGCGCGCCGCCTTGAACAACCGCCTGATCCGGGCCGAGCCGACGCCCACGAACATCTCCACGAACGAGGCGGCAGATTGGGAGAAGAAGGTGGCACCCGACTCGTGCGCGACAGCCTTGGCCAGAAGCGTCTTGCCCGTCCCGGGCGGTCCGTGGAGGAGGATGCCCTTCGGCACCTTGGCGCCGAGCTCACGGAAGCGCCTGGCGTCGCGGAGGTAGTCCACGACCTCGCGCAGCTCCTCCTTGGCCTCGTCTGCCCCCGCGATGTCCGCCCATCCGATCGAGGGCGCAGAGTCGGGCTTGATCTGCTGAGGGCGCGTGCGCGGCATGAACCGGATGAGCACGAACACCGCCATCACCAGCAGCCCCATGAAGATGATCGGCAGCCATGCCTGCAGCCAGGAAGTCACGTCCGGGTAGCCGAGGAACGCGTACTGGATCATCCGCCTTGCCCCATCATCGGCAACGTCTGAGTATCACTCAACCCTCTCTAGACGGGGGTTGGGGTGGTACCGGCGCCCGGCCTTCGCGCAGGGGCGTCCCTCCAGCAGGACCACGTCCCCGGTGAAGTCGTTCTGTCCTCTGATCAGCGAGGAGCCCACGCCGTAGGCGTCAACCGGGACGTTCGTCGACTCGAACTCGCGGATTCGCTGCGCGTTGAAGCCGCCGCTCACAACGATCCGAATTTCGGTGAATCCCGCCCGGTCGAGGCCGTCGCGAACCTTCTCGACCAGGCGGCGATTCACCCCGGTCGGCTTGAAGCTGCCCATCTCGTCCCACAGCGACCGGTCGACCATGTCCTCGCTGGTGTCCAGCCGCACCCCCCAGAGCTCCGGGCCCAGCGCTTCCGCCACCTCAAGCGCCGTGGTCAGGGAGTTGTTCTCGAAATCGACCAGTACGGTGATGTTCATCTCCTCGTGGAAGCGATTGCTGAACACGGTGGCCGCCCTCACCGTGTCGCCGCCGTACGCCGCGATCAGGCCGTGGGGAACCGTCCCGATCCCGCGCCCGCCCCACCACGAAGCCTGGGCGTCCGTCGAGACGCCGATCGCGCCCGCCACGTGCGCGCTCCAGCCATCGCCCGTCTGCACCAGCCAGTGGTCGTGGCGCGCCGGGAAGTAGAAGATGGGCTTGCCGTCGGCGGCCTCCACCACCTCCTTGACGTTTCTCATGATCAGGGAGCGGCGCGCCAGGCAGCCCAGATACACCGTCTCGAGGTGCGCGAACAGGCTGTAATCGCCCTCGATCGTGAGCACAGTCTCGTACGGCTCGATCGGGTCGCCCTCGTGCAGCGCGTGGACGTCGAGCTCATCCCATCCCGGGACCCAGGAGCCGCCCTGCTCGTAGCCCGAGCCCAGCTTGAGGACCGCCAGCGCCTCGTCGATCCCGCCGAGGACCGAGACGTGCTTCTGGAAGACCTGCAGCGTGACCCGCGGATGATGGTTCTCGGCCTCGAGCAGCTGCTTTGTGTAGACGAAGTACGCGTCCGCGTAATAACCGTTGCGGATCCGCTCAACCGGCAGGCGGAAGATGGCGGGGTCCAGGCGCTGGCGTGCGGATGCCTGCGTCGCCATGTGGGGAGTCTATTTTGCGCCAGTGGGCCGCGGGCGCGATCAGCCCAGCAGCTCGCGCGCGATGTCCGCGTAGAACCCAGCCGCGAAGCCGAGGTCCCGCACGTCGATTCGCTCGTTGGCGCTGTGGATCAGCGGGGCGCTCTCGAGCATCGTCTGGTGGCGTTGGGGGAAGAAGCCGTACGCGACGCAGTCTGGAAATGTGTCCCGAAACCAGCGCGAGTCGGAGAACCCGGGAAGGATCACCGGCAGGGTCTCGGCACCCGGATCGCTGTCGCGCACCCACCGGCCAATCGCGTCCATCAGCGGCGTCTGCACAGGCGACTGGTTGCCAACGACCGTCTCGGTGAACTCGATCTTCAGCTCTCCGGCCAGCTCGCCGAGCACCTGCTCGATCCGCCGCCGAGCCGCCTCCTCGCCGAGCCCCGGGGGCACTCGGCAGTCGATCTTGAGCTGGGCGCGAGACGGGATCACGTTCATCTTGTCGGACGCGTGGACCATCGTCGGTGACAGCGTCACGCCGAGCATGGGCTCGACGACGATCACCAGAGCCGGCTGGGCGCTTGCGATCCGCTCGAGCGCCTGCGCAGGGTCCGATGGATCCTGGCCGAGCCCGGCGAGCAGCGCGGAGGCGGCCTCGGTGAGCTCAAACGAGCTCTGCGCCTCGGCCAGCCGCTGAAGCACGGGACCGAGCTTCAGCAGCGCGTTGTCGCCGGTCTTGGGGAGGGAGGCGTGCCCGGCGGTGCCCTGCGCCGTCAGCGCGAACCGGAAGATCCCCTTTTCCCCGCAGCAGACGCCGTAGCGCCGGCAGCCGCCCCATTCGAACGCGTCACCGCCCCCCTCGTTCAGCAACATGTCGCACCGGACCCGGTCGGGATGGGTGTCGGTCAGCCAGTGCGCGCCGACATCCCCGCCCGTCTCCTCGTCGGCGACGAAGACGAGCTTGAGGTGGCCGTTCGCGGGTCGCCACCCCGTCCGCGCGAGCGCCACCGCCGCAACGGCCTCCGCGGCGACCTGCGACTTCATGTCGAGGGCGCCGCGTCCCCAGAGGAAGCCATCGGCGACGTCGCCGGACCACGGGTCGTGTGACCACTCGGACGGGTCGGCCAGCACCGTATCGACGTGACCCAGGTAACAGAGCGTTGGACCGTCGCTTGAGCCGCGTAGGTCAGCGACCAGGTTGGGCCGCTCCTCGGTGACCGCCAGCAGCTCGGTCTCAAACCCCGCCTGCCCGAGGTAGGAGGCGAGGTACTCGATCGCCGGGCGCTCGTTGCCGGGTGGATTGACGGTGTTGAAGCGCACCAGGCGCTGGAGGACTTCGGTCGTCTCCTGCTGCAGGTCGCCGGTGGTCATGGCGTGATGAGCCTACCCGGCGTCGTAGGATCACCGGCGTGAGCGCAGCCCCCGATGACCTTGCGCTCGCGTTCGAGCTCGCCGATTTCGCCGATTCGATCACCGTCGGCAGGTTCCGGGCGGAGGACCTCGAGGTCGAGACCAAACCCGACATGACGCCCGTGACCGAGGTGGACAGGGCGGTGGAGCGAATGATCAGGGAGCGGCTGGCGGCGCAGCGGCCCGCCGACGCCGTACTGGGCGAGGAGTACGGGGATTCTGGTCCGGCCCAGCGCCGCTGGATCCTCGACCCGATCGACGGGACCAAGAACTATGTCCGCGGCCTCCCGGTGTGGGGCACGCTGATCGCTTTGGAGGAGGATGGCGAGCCAACAGTCGGCGTGGTCTCCGCGCCTGCGCTTGGCCGCCGCTGGTGGGCGGCCCGCGGCGCGGGGGCGTTCGTCGGCGACGGCCTGACCGATTCGCCCCGCCGCCTTCGGGTCTCCTCTGTGCGCGAGCTCGCCGACGCGCAGCTCTCGATCTCCGAGCTCGATGGGTGGGACGAGATCGGGCGGCTCGACGACCTGCTGACGCTTGCGCGCAGCTGCTGGCGCAGCCGCGGCTTCGGCGACTTCTGGGGCTACATGCTCGTCGCCGAGGGGGCGGTCGACGTCTCGCTCGAGCCGGAGGTTGCGCTGTGGGACCTGGCCGCCCCGCTCGTGATCGTCGAGGAGGCCGGGGGCCGGTTCACCGATCTGGGTGGGGTCGCGACCGCGGCCGGCGGGGACAGCCTCGCCACCAACGGGCTCCTGCACGCCGCGGTGCTGGAGATCATCGGGCGATAACGCGTCAGCGGCAGTGGCCGCGGAACTCCAACTCGCGACGTTCATACTTCCAGCATGGAACGCTTGTTCGACGCCGGCGAGTCTGCTCCCGCGACCGCGGAGTCCGTGGCGCGGGCCGACGCCCCGCTCGCGACGCGCATTCGCCCCGGCACGCTCGACGAGTTCGTGGGCCAGGAACGGCTGCTGGCCCCGGGCTCCGCGCTTCGTCTCGCGATCGAAGAGGGTCGCCCGCATTCGATGATCCTGCACGGGCCGCCGGGCAGCGGCAAGACAACGCTGGCACGGCTGCTGGCGGGCACCTCCGAGGCGGCCTTCGAGGAGGAGAGCGCGGTGCAGGCGGGCCGGGCTGAGGTGCGCGCGGTGATCGAGCGCGCGCGCGAGCGGCTGGCGCACGGGGGCAGGCGCACGATCCTGTTCCTCGATGAGATCCACCGCTTCAACAAGGCCCAGCAGGATGCGCTTCTGCCTGCGGTGGAGGAGGGCCTGGTGACCCTGATCGGCGCGACCACCGAGAACCCCTACTTCGAGGTCAACTCGGCCCTGCTCTCGCGAGCCCGTGTGTACGAGCTGGACCCGTTGTCTTCGGATCACGTGCGGACCCTGCTGGATCGCGCGGTCGCGCGCGGCGAGTGCGGGGCGGCCGAGCGGATCGCGTCAGAGCCACTGGACTTCCTCGCGGAGCGCTCCGGCGGCGATGCCAGGATCGCGCTGAACGCGCTCGAGCTGGCATCAGAGACCGCCGGTCCTGGGGACACGGTCTCGCTCGCACACGCCGAGGACGCCCTGCAACAGCGGGCCCTGCTCTACGACAGGCAGGCCGATCGCCACTACGACACGATCTCCGCATGGATCAAGGCGACGCGCGGATCCGATCCCGACGCGTCCCTGTACTACCTGGCGATCATGCTCGAGGGAGGAGAGGACCCCAGATTCATCGTCCGCAGGATGGTGGTGCTCGCTTCCGAGGACATCGGCAACGCCGATCCGCAGGCGCTCGTCGTCGCAACCGCTGCAGCCCAGGCGGTCGAGCACGTGGGCATGCCCGAGTGCCAGTTCGCGCTGGCTCAGGCCGCCATCTACCTCTCCCTGGCCCCGAAGTCCGATGCGGCCAAGTGCGCGGTCGGAGCTGCGCGCGAGTTCGTCCGCGACCGGGGGGCACAGGCTCCACCCGCCCACCTGCGTTCCTCGACGCGCAGCGACGGCAACTACGACAATCCGCACCGGCGGCCCGGGCGTCTGTCTCCCCAGGAGCTGCTCCCGGACGGCGCGATCGGCCAGCGGTTCTACGAGCCAGACGAGGCCGAGGAGATGCTCCGCAAGCGCCTCGATCAGATCCGAAAGGGCCGCGGGCGGAGCTGAGCGCCGGATCGCCGGGCGGCGTCATCGAGCCAGCGTGAAGGTACCCTCAGCGCCAGATGGCCACAGCCACACCCACCGCCACTCGGCAGCTCGAGTCGTTCAATCCCGCGACCGGTGAGCTGATCGGGTCGGTCCCGGTCACGGCGCCGGAGGACGTTCAGGCGGTCGTCGATGCCGTCGCGAGCGTCCAGCCGTTCTGGGCCGAGCTCACGCTCGAGGATCGCGCCCGCTACCTGGAGCGTGCGGCTCAGGTCCTGATCGACGAGTCGGACGACATCCGCGACCTGATCGTCGCCGAGCAGGGCAAGCCGCGCAACGAGGCGTTCGCGATGGAGGTGCTGCCCACGATCGACGCGCTGACCTGGATCGCGCGCAGCGGCATCGAGATCCTGGCCGACGAGAAGATCCCGATGCCACAGCTGTTCCTGAAGACCAAGAGCTCGTCGTTCACGTATGAGCCGCTTGGCGTGATCGGGATCATCTCCCCCTGGAACTACCCGTGGAGCGTCCCGTTCGGCGAGGTGGCGCTCGCGCTGATGGCCGGCAACGGCGTCGTGCTCAAGCCGGCGTCGCTGACACCGTTGACCGGGGAGCGGATCGGACGGGCGTTCGAGCGCGCTGGGATTCCAGAGGGTCTCGTGCGAGTGGTGCACGGCGCGGATGCGGGAGCCGCGGTGCTGTCCTCCACCGTGCACAAGATCTTCTTCACCGGGTCGGTCTCGACGGGCAGGACGGTGGCGGAGGCCTGTGCGCGCCGCCTGAAGGGAACGGTGCTGGAGCTCGGCGGCAAGGACCCGATGATCGTCCTTGCCGATGCCAAGCTCGAGCACGCGATCGCGGGAGCGCTCTGGGGCGGATTTGCCAACGCCGGCCAGACCTGCTCGGGGATCGAGCGCGTGTACGTTGTCAGGGAGGTCGCCGAGCACTTCATCGACGGAGTCGTGTCCGGTGCCGAGCGCCTGCGCGTGGGAGATCCGATGGATTGGGAGACGGAGATCGGTCCGATGGTCTCCCGCGAGCAATTTGAGGTGGTGCGCGAGCTCGTCGATGACGCAGTTGCCGCGGGCGCCTCGCTGCGCTGCGGGGGCCCGGTGACCTCCCCCGAGGGGCTTGAGCACGGTGCCTTCTACGCTCCCGCGGTCCTCACCGACGTGACCCACGACATGCGCATCATGCGCGAGGAGATCTTCGGTCCTGTCCTCCCGATCATCGTCGTCGAATCCGAGGACGAGGCGCTCAGGCTGGCCAACGATTCCGACTTCGGACTGGGTGCCTCGGTCTGGACCTCGGACCGCAGCAGGGGAGAGCGGGTCGCGAAGGAGATCGAGGCCGGGATGGTCTGGATCAACGATCACATGTTCAGCCACGGCGCCTGCCAGTGTTCGTGGGGCGGGATCAAGCAGTCCGGCCTTGGTCGCACCCACTCCAAGTTCGGCCTCTACGAGTGCGTGAACGTCAAGCTGCGCGTGTGGGAGCCATCTGCGGTCAGGAACGCCTGGTGGCATCCCTACGACGAGACGCTGGGCAAGGCGCTGCGCCAGACCGCGAAGATCCTCTACGGCCGTCCCTCGATCCGCGCCACCGCGCTGCGGGACGGGATGGGCCCACTTCTGAGGGTGGGGGTCCGTCTGGCGCGCGACGTGGTCAAGCGGTAGGGGCGCGCGAGCCCCCGTCCACAGCGACTTTTCCCGATCCCGGGCTCTCCCTCCAGCGCGAGCGCCGAGAACGCCTCATCGGCCGCTTCCAGGAAAGCGTCGACCTCTGCGAGCTCCGCCTCGCGCCCTACGACCCCCGTTCCCGACACGGGGCAACGGTACCGCGGAGCGCGCATCCCGGTGTCGGAATACGGTCCGTTATCGGAGGGGAGTCCACAACCGCCAAGTACCCTGTAACCGATGCCCGCCCAGGCCTACAGCGGCAAGGAATGCGTCTGCCAGCTGCGCAGGGGGATCTGTGATCAGTCCTGCGTTCAGGGCATGCTCCGGACGCCGTTCTACATCGCCTGCCTGCGCCTGAGCGGCAGGCGCTGCGTGGTCATCGGCGGTGGGGATGTGGGACTCGAGAAGGTGGAGGGGCTGCTGGCGTGCGACGGCGATGTCACGCTGGTCGCGCCCGAGGCGCATCCCGAGCTCGCGCAGCTCGCGCTCGAAGGCTCGATCCGCTGGGAGCAGCGCGAATACCGCTCAGAGGACCTCGACGGCGCGCTGATCGCGATCGCCGCCACGGACGACACCGACCTGAACATCCGCGTGTTCGAGGACGCCGAGGCACGCTCGATGCTGGTCAACGTCGTCGACGTGCCGCCGCTGTGCAACTTCATCCTGCCCGCGATCGTGCGCACGGGCCCGCTCGCGGTCGCGGTCTCCACGGCGGGCGCCTCGCCGGCGCTCGCAAAGCGGATGAAGCGGGAGATCGCCGAGCTGTTCGGCGAGCCGTACGCGATGCTGGCGATCCTCCTCAACGAAGCACGTGGCTGGGCCAAGGCCACGCTCCCCACCTATCAGGACCGCAAGGAGTTCTTCGAGTCGATCGTCAACGGCGACCCCGACCCGATCGCGCTGCTTCGCGCCGGGGACCTCGACGCGGTCCGGGATCTGGTGGCCGGCGCGCAGCGGGCATACGCGCCCGCATAAGGCTCGAATGTCCGAGTTGACCCACCTGGACGCCGCGGGCCGAGCGCGGATGGTGGACGTCGGCGATAAGCCGGTGAGCGAGCGCCGCGCGCTCGCCCGCGCGGTGGTCAGGGTCTCTCAGGAGACCGCCCGGGCCGTCGAGCGGGGGGACGCCCCCAAGGGGGACGTGCTGGGCGTCGCACGCATCGCGGGAATCCAGGCCGCCAAGCGGACCGCGGAGCTGATCCCGCTGTGCCATCCCCTGCCGCTGTCGTTCATCGGCGTCGAAGGCGCGGTCGACGCCGACAGGGGCGAGATCGTGCTCAGCGCCGAGGCGCGCACCACCGGGCAGACGGGCGTGGAGATGGAGGCGCTGACCGCGGCGGCGGTGGCCGCGCTCACCGTCTACGACATGATCAAGGGCATCGAGCGCGGCGCCGAGATCGCAGAGGTGGTGCTCCTGGAGAAATCCGGCGGTCGCTCGGGGGACTGGCGCCGGGTGAAGTAGGAGCAACCGGTGAGGGCGCCGCGGACGGCTTTCTGGACTGCCGGGCCACGCCCAGGGGATCGAGGTGGCCGGCGGCATCGAGTGGTCTGAGCGCCACGTATGACACGCTCGCGTCTGCGCGGACGCGCTGCCCCGGACCGATGCTGGGCAGCCAGGAATCTCTCGCCACCGGCGAGGTCAGCCGCCGCGATCTCGCCCACCGCTCGTTGACGCTGAACCTTCACGCGGTGCAACCGGCCTCGAGCGACGGTTACGTGTCGATGCTCCAGGGAGGCCTGTCGCTGACCCTGCGGCGCAGCGGGCGCGTGAGCCAGCAGGTGATCGGCGAGCCGGGCGGCTGACGCCGCAATACACGCATCGCCGAAGGCGACGCCGTAAGCTCGCGGGCTCGATGAGGACCGCGATCATCACGATCTCCACGTCGGTCGCCAACGGAGACCGCGAGGATCTCTCGGGGGCGGCGCTCGCCGAGCACGCCGCCGCGGCCGGGGCGGAGGTGGTTGCGAAGGAGGTCGTGCCCGACGACCGGCAGCGGATCGAGGAGGCCTTGCGGCGCCACTCCGCCGCCGAGGCCCGCACCGCCCTGATCTTCACCACGGGCGGCACGGGGCTGACCGCGGACGACGTGACCCCGGAGGCGACGAGAGCCGTGATCGATCGCGACGCGCCGGGCTTCGCCGAGGCGATGCGGGCGGAGTCGCTCAGGCACACCCCGATGGGCATCCTCACCCGGGGGGTGTCGGGGATCGCGGGGAGAACGCTGATCGTCAACTTCCCGGGCAACCCGAAGGCGATCGGCGAGCTGTTCGGGGTGATCGCGCCGACGCTCCAGCACGTCGTCACCACGCTGCAGCACGAGGGTGGACCAACGCCCGGTCATTGAGCTGCGCGGTCTCGTTCGCCATTTCGGCGAGCGGACCGCGCTCAGAGACGTCTCGGTCAGTGTCCCCGCGGGCGCGACGCTCGCGATCCTGGGCCGCAACGGCGCCGGCAAGTCCACGCTGCTGCGCATCCTGGCGACGCTGCTTCGCCCGCACGGAGGAGAGGTGGCGGTGCTCGGCGAGCCGCTCCCGCGGCGGGCCTTCGCGGTGCGGGGAAGGCTCGGCCTCGTGGCTCACGACCCGTTGCTGTACCGGGATCTCTCGGGGCGGGAGAACCTGCGCTACCACGCGCAGCTGCGCGGCCTGGAGATGGGGCGGGTCGAGGAGGTGCTCGAGGCGGTCGGCATGGCCCGGCGCGCGGACGATCCGGTGCGCCTGCTCTCCCGGGGGATGGTGCAGCGCCTGGCCGTGTGCCGCGCGGTGCTGCACGAGCCGCAGGTGCTGCTGCTCGACGAGCCGCGCGCGAACCTGGACCCGGCCGCCGGCGAGCTTGTCGAGCCGCTGATCGGGCGTGCCAGCTCCGCCACGCGTGTGATCACCGGCCACGACCCCGCCGCGGCCGTGGCCGAGGCCGACCTCGTCCTGGGCCTGAGGGAGGGGCGAGCGGCGTTCGTGGGCGAGCCGGGCAAGATAAGCGACCGGATCCTGAGGGAGCTGTACGCGTGAGAACCGCCCGAGCGGTGCTGCGCAAGGACCTGCTGCTCGAGCTGCGAACGCTCGAGACCCTGCCGGCGATGATCTTGTTCTCGATCACGACCTTCGTGATCTTCCACTTCGCCCTGAACCGGGAGACGATCGCAGGCCAGCTCGCGGCGGGCGTCCTGGTGGCGACGCTGCTGTTCGCCGCGATGCTCGCGATCAACCGGCTGTTCGTCGCCGAGCGCGAACAGGGAGGCTTCGACGCGTTCCTCCTCGCACCCGTCGACCGCACCGCGCTGCTCGTCGCCAAGGCGGCGGCGCTGTTCACGTTCCTGGTCGTGCTCGAGGTGATCGCGGTGCCGGCGTTCGCGCTGCTGCTGCTCGGCCCGTCGCTGGGTCCGCCACTGGGGGGACTGGTCCTGCTGCTGGCTCTTGCAGATGTCGCGCTCGCGGTGATCGGGACGCTGGTATCGGCGATCGCCGTGCAGACCCGTGCGCGCGATCTGATCGGACCGATCATCGGCCTTCCGCTGCTGATACCGGCGCTGATTGCGACCGCGCGGGGCGCCGGCCCGCTCTTGGCGCGCCATGGCGCGGGCTTCCCGTCAGGGCGCTGGCTGGCGATCCTGGCTCTCTATGATGTGGTGTTCGCCCTCCTCGCGTACGCCGTGTTCGACTTCCTGCTGGAGGACTAATTGACCACCTACGGGCGCGGTCTGCGCGGCCTCGCACTCGCCACGATCCTCACCACCACCACCGCCCTGGCGCTGGTGTTCTTCTACGCGCCGCTCGACGCCGACCAGGGATTCATCCAGAAGATCTTCTACATCCACGTCCCGCTGGCGATCATGTCGCTGTGCGGGTTCGTGATCGGAGCCCTGTTCGCGATCGGTCATCTGCGTACGGGCGACCGCCGCTATGACATGCGGTCTTACGTCGCGATCCACATGTCGCTGATCTTCGGAATCGCCGGGCTGCTCGCCGGTTCGATCTGGGCGAAGGCGTCGTGGGGTCACTGGTGGGTGTGGGGCGACCCGACGCTGGTGTCGTTCCTGATTGTGCTGCTGCTGTTCGCGACGTACCAGCCGCTGCGGTTCTCGATCGAGGACCCGGAGCGCCAGGCACGGTACGCCAGCGTGTTCGCGATCGTGGCCGGAGCGTTCGTGCCGCTGAACTTCATCGCGGTTCGCCTCTCCCAGGGGTTCGTGCACCCGCGCGTGCTGACCCTCAGCGGGGGCAACCTGCCAGGTCCGATGCGCCTCACGTTCGCGGTCTCGCTGCTCGCTGTGGCGCTGTTGTTCGCCACGTTGTGGAAGTACGAGCTCGCCGCCAAGAACGCCCGCATCCAGGTGCGCCGACTTCGTCGTGAGCTACTGGGGGATGACGCCGTCGCTCCCCTGCGAAGGAGCGCTGCGCCCTCGTGAGCCTCATCGCCGCCGCCCCCGCACTGCCCCTGCACGCCGCCGGAAAGTACGTCGCGGGCGCATACATCGTGTTTGTCGCGATGCTGCTGATCTATCTGACGATCATGGCGATCCGCGCCCGGCGCACCGAGCGTGAGCTGGCTGAGCTCAGGCGCGAGCTCATGGCCCGCCGGGCCCAGGAGCGCCAGACCGAGGCAGAGCATGAGGAGGAGGCCGTGCTGTGAGCGAACTGCTCGCGATCGGCATCTCGCACAAGACCGCGCCGGTCGAGGTGCGCGAGCGTCTGGCGCTGCCCGAGGGACGCGCCGGGGAGTTCCTGCGCGAGCTGCGGGGCGCCGCTGATGTCCACGAGGCCGTGGCGATCTCCACGTGCAACCGCACGGAGCTCTACCTGGTCGTGGGTGACCCCGTTGAGGCCGAGAGCCGCGTGCTGTCGATGCTCGCGAGCCAGGCCGGGATCCGTCCGACGGAGCTTGCCTCCTCGATCTATGCCCGTCGCAACTGCGACGCGGCTCGGCACCTGTACCGCGTCACCTCGGGGATGGAGTCGATGATCATCGGTGAGGCGGAGATCCAGGGCCAGGTCAAACGCGCGTACGACGCCGCACTGGCGAAGGAGTCCACCGGACCGCTGACCAACCATCTGTTCAAGGCGGCGCTCAGGGCCGGCAAGCGGGTGCGCAGCGAGACCGCGATCTCGGAGCGCCGGCTGAGCCTGCCCGCGCTCGCCGTCGCGCTGGCACGCGATGAGGTGGGGGGGCTCGAGGGACGGTCCGTGGTGATCATCGGCACCGGCGAGACGAGCGAGCTCACCGCCCGCGCCCTCGCCGAGACCGCGGCGCGCCCCGTGTTCGTGGCTAGCCGCCGCCGTGACCGCGCGATCAGCCTGGCTCGGCGCTACAACGGGGAGAGCGTCGTCTTCGACGAGCTGCCATCTGCGCTCGAGCACGCCGACATCGTGGTGGCGGCGACCGCCTCGCCTCATCTGCTGCTCGAGTCCCGCGAGCTCGCCGAGGTGATGCGTGTCCGCCGCAGCCGCCCGATCCTCCTCATCGATCTCGCCGTGCCCCGTGACGTCGACTCCGCCTGCCAGGAGATCGAGGGAGTGTCGCTGTACGACGTCGACGACCTCGAGGCCGTGATCGCCCGCAACCGCAAGGTCCGCCAAGCGGAGGCGCGCAAGGCGGAGGGCATCATCGAGGAGGAGATCCAGCAGTTCGCCGCGTGGCTGGGCTCGCTCGAGGTGCTCCCGACCGTATCCGCGCTGCGCGCGCATGCCACGGGCATCGCCGAGCAGATCGTCCAGGAGAACGCCGGCAAGTGGGAGTCGGCCTCCCCTCGCGACCGGGAGCGCGTCGACGCGATCGCCCGCGCGATCGTCAACCGGATCCTTCACAACCCGACGCTGCGGATGAAGGAGCTGCGCGACGACCGCATCCACGCACGGATGGCGCTGGTGCGCGAGCTGTTCGGGCTGACCGCCGAGGAAGAAGCACTCGACGTCGAGCAAACCACCGAGCCGCCCGCCGAGCCTCTGGCCGAGGTTCGCCACCTCCGCCGCCGTTGATCCGAATCGGAACGCGCGCAAGCGCGCTCGCGCTTGCGCAGGCTCGCTGGGTCGCGGAGCGCCTCGAGGACGAGGTGGAGCTCGTCGAGATCACGACCTCGGGCGATCGCGGCGCCGAGTCCCAGGACAAGTCGCGCTGGGTTTCCGAGCTCGAGCAGGCGCTGATCGCCGGACACATCGACGTCGCCGTGCACTCCGCCAAGGACGTGCCGGCCGAGCTGGCCGACGGCCTGGAGCTGGTGGCGATCCCGCAGCGGGCTGATCCCCGCGACGTCATCTGCGGGGCCCGGTCGCTTGACGACCTCGCGCCGGGCGCCCGGATCGGGACGAGCAGCCTTCGACGGGCCGCACAGATACGGGCGATCCGCGACGACGTGGAGGTAGTCAGCGCGCGCGGGAACGTCGACACGCGACTGCGCAAGCTCCGTGAGGGGTCCTTCGACGCGTTGGTCCTGGCGTACGCGGGGCTGCAACGGCTGGGTCGCGGAGACGAGGTCGGCGGGGTGCTCGGCGAACTGGTTCCGGCGGCCGGGCAGGGAGCTCTCGCAATCGAGGCCCGCAGCGGCGACACCGCCGCCTGTGTCCTGGCGCCCCTGAAAGACCCGGCGGCTGCCGCGACCGTCGGCGCCGAGCGCGAGCTGGTCCGCGCTCTGGGAGCGTCCTGCAACACCCCGGTCGGAGCCCATGCGCGTCCGCTCGAGGACGGACAGCTCGAGCTGGTCGCATGGGCCGGGCTCCCCGATGGCTCGACCTGGATCACGGACCGGCTTCGGGGCTCGGCCGAGGGGCTCGGACGCGAGGTCGCCGAGCGCATGCTCGCGGTCGGGGCGGCTGAGCTGCTCGCGCGCGCGGAGGCGGAGGTGGGGGCGTGACCGTCTACCTGGTCGGAGCAGGGCCAGGCGACCCCGGGCTCCTGACCGTTCGCGCGCTCGAGCTGATCACGTCCGCGGACGTGATCGTCTACGACCGGCTCATCCCGGCCGAGGCCTTGGCGCGGGCCAGGCCGGAGGCGGAGCTGATCTACGTCGGGAAGGAGGGCGGGGGGGAGTCGTTCCCACAGCCCGAGATCGACCGCCTGCTCGTCGAGCACGCGAAGGCCGGGAGGACCGTGCTTCGCCTCAAGGGTGGAGACCCGTTCGTATTCGGCCGTGGTGGCGAGGAGGCCGAGGCCCTGACGGACGCGGGCGTTCCGTTCGAGGTGGTCCCCGGAGTGACCGCCGGTGTCGCAGCTCCCGCCTACGCCGGGATCCCCGTCACGCACAGGGATCTCGCGAGCGCGGTGGCGTTCGTGACCGGCCACGAGGATCCGAGCAAATCGCAGTCCGCGCTCGATTGGCCGGCGCTGGCGCGCTTTCCGGGGACGCTCGTCATCTACATGGGGGTCCGGCGGCTCGAAGCGATCGCCGAGCAGCTGATCTCCGCCGGCCGCGCCGGCGGCGAGCCGGCCGCGGTGATCGAGCGGGGAACGCTGCCCGACCAGCGCGTGGTTGCAGCCACGCTCGGGACGATCGCCGCGGAGGCGGCCGCGGCAGGGATCCGCGCTCCCGCGATCGCGGTGCTCGGTCCGGTGGCCGCGGTGCGAGAGCGGCTTCGATGGTTCGAACGGCGGCCGCTCGCCGGGATCTCCGTCGCCGTGACACGCGCACGAGCCCAGGCCAGCGGGCTCGCCGCGAGGCTGCAGGCGCTCGGCGCGGCCGTCATCGAGGCCCCCGCGATCAGGATCGTCCCGATCGACGGCCCCGCTCCGGACCTCAGCCGCTACGACCTGGTCTGCCTGACCAGCCCCAACGGCGTGCAGCTGCTCTTCGACCGCCTGGCCGCCGGCGGGCTCGACGCGCGCTCCCTGGCGGGCATCCGCGTGGCGGCGATCGGTCCCGGGACGGCCGCCGCGCTGAGAGCCAAGGGCGTGATCGCCGACGTGGTGCCGGAGCGGTTCGTTGCCGAGGGGTTGGTGCAGTCGCTCGCCCAGGTGCCGGTGAAGCGGGCGCTGATCGCCCGCGCCGCCGCCGCCCGGGACGTCCTTCCGGATGCCCTGCGAGAGCGGGGGGCCGAGGTCGACGTGCTGGCGCTGTACGAGACCCTCGCCGAGCCCCTCTCGGCAGAGCAGCTGGCTGCCGTCCGGGAGACGGACTACATCACGTTCACCTCTTCCTCCACGGTCTCCTTTCTTCTGGACGCTGCCGGCGCCAGCGGCCTGGGACGAGCTCGTCTGGTCAGCATCGGCCCGGTCACGAGCGGTGCGCTGCAGGAGCGTGGCCTCCGGGCGCACGTCGAGGCCAGTCGCCACGACGTCGACGGCCTGGTTGACGCGCTGCTCCAGGACGCGGCGCGTGCGCGCGCTACCTGAAGCGCACCAGGGCCACGGAGTCCGTCGCGGTGGCCCCGCCGCCGGTCAGGACGACCTGTGCGCCGAGCTGATTGCCCGGGGCGCGCGCCAGCATCGAGCGGCCCGCCGCCGTGAGCGAGAAGGCCAGGTAGCCCAGCTGGCTCTCCCCCAGAAGCTCGGGCTTGGTCTGCGCGATCACAGTTCCGCCGGAGGAGATGGTCGTGCTGACCAGACAGGGCACGGTCGCGTAGCAGCCCGCGAGGATCCCGCCCGTGCCGCCTTGCGAGACGTAGTCAGTCGTACCGGCGATCTGGAGCGTCGACGACTGCGTGATCGTCCGCGGAGGGCCTGCACCGTGGGTGGTGACCGAGATCAGGTTCACGCTGGCGCCGGCGCTGACACCCGAGCTGTCCCGGGCGGTCACGGTCACCGGAAGGCGGTTGCCGCGCGCACGGGCCAGCAGCCCGCGCCCTGTGGAGTTCAGCGCGAAGTGCAGGATCCCGTCCCCACCCATGCCGATCTGCTCGGCCCCCGTCCGGGCGATCAGCGTGCGGCCGGAGTACACGCTCGTGGTGATGTGGCAGGACTGCGTCGTGAAGCACCCCGCGGGGAGCCCGCCGGCGGCGTCGTTGGAGACGAAGGCGCTACGCCCGTAGAGCACCAGGTGGGAGGGAGCGGCCGCCGCGGGAGAGGTGGCCAGCACTGCTCCGGAGGACCCCAGCGCCTGGACTTGGTAGTAGGGCGCCTGGCTGGGCACGGCGAGCGTGGTCTCGAAGCCGCTCACTGGGTCGCTCCACACGGCTGTGAGCGAGCTGGGAGAAGGCCCTGCGAGCAGGCGCCAGGATGCGACGTCCGTCGCACCGTTCCAGCTGGCCCACACGTCGGTGCCGCCCGCCGACCCGGGCCCGACCGCGATCGCAGGCAGGGTCGGGGGCTGGGCGCTCCAGGGGAAGCGATACGCCCGGTAGCTGCTTGCCGGCACGATGAAGTGCCCGTCGAAGATCTGCTGGCCGCTCGCGTTGTCCTCGGAGAAGTACGGCTGCTGCCCCCAGCCCAGGAACACGTTGCCGTCGGAGAGCTGCTGCACGTTTCCCTCGAACTCGGTGGAGATGTTCGGCGAGTGGTCGTACTCCTTGACGAGCGTGGCGGTCATCGTCCGGAGGTTGAGGGCGACGCGGATGCCTCGGGAATAGGGGTGGATCGCCGGTGGCCCGGCACCGTCGTCCATGATCGTGATCGTGCCGTCGGGCTGGACGATCGCGTCGTGCTGGAAGGCGGTGGTCGTGCCGCGCCCCATCTTGAAGCTCGAGTGCTTCCCGCCGAGCGTCCACATGATCTGGCCGGTCTCGCGGTTGACCTTGTAGATCGCCCAGGTGTCCCGCACCGAGATGATCAGGTTTCCGTCGCTGTCCAGCGCGACGGAGTTCGCGTGATACGCCTCGAAGTAGCGCCCGGACGTCTTCGGAGTGAAGAAGAACGAGTCACTCAGCGCGATGTGGTCCAGCGCGTGCCACTCGAACAGGACGAGGCCCGTCTTGATGTCGATCTCCTGGATGACCGAGTCGACCACAGGCTGACGGATCCCCGGGACATGTACGAGCGAGGTGCAGTTGATGTAGGCATCTCCCTGCGGGGTCACGAGGAATTCGTGCAGCCCCATGTCCAGACCGTTCCCGGCCCTCACGGTCGCGATCTGCTGGTAGTCGCTGTTGTAGATCATGCCCACGCCGCGGCCGTGTCCGGCGTTCGTGTTCCCCTGCCACCAGGTCAGCACCGGCTGCCCGTACAGGTTCTGGACGCGAAAATCGGTCACCATGGTGTTTTCCTGCTCCGGGTATGGCAGGAACCACACCAACCTGCCGTCCGGATCGATGATCATCGGGCCGTTCTGCAGGGGCCCATACTGCGGTGCGAGGAAGATGTCGCCCTCGGAGGCCGGCGCGCGATCCTCGGTGATCGTGAGCGATGCCGGCTGCAGGTCGGGGCGCGAGTGGAAGCGCTGCACGGCGCCGGAAGAGTCCGTTGTCCGGATCAGTGCGCCGTACGGGATCAATTGCGGGTCCGTCGCGATCTTGAATCCGAACCGCCCGTGGGATCCGCCGACGATGTTCAGGCCCGTGGTGACGGTCACGGTCTCGCCCGGTTTGAACGGCCTCGCCGGGAGGAAGCTGCCGCCGTCACCGTCCGAGTCCGCCTCGATCTGACCGGCGTGCGCTCCAGTCGCGGAGCCGACCACCGTCACCTGGCCGAGCTGCGCAGCAGGTATCCCGCGGAAGGCGATCTGGGTAGCGGGGAGGTTGTACTTGGTGCCCGCGATCGGGTAGACCGCGACTGGCGGCTGCGCGGTCTGGGCAGCCGCCCCGGGGGGTGCAAGCGCGTCCGCGCCCATCCCCGCTGCGGCCACGAGCAGGGTGGTCAGGAGTCTACGAAACGCCACTACGACTTCGGGCGGCCCGAACCGCTAGTAGTTCTGGCATAGCGGGTTGCAGACGCCCCCGCCGCCGGACTTCGGCTTGACCGCCCTTCCGCTGGTCCCCACCAGGTACCAATGGCCTTGGAACTTGTTGGCGCCTTCTCCGTGGATCTGCCCGGCCTTGCTGTCCGCCGCGTCGAGGTAGAGCGGATGTCCGTCGTAGACGACCTGGACGGTGCCGTCCGCTCGACGCGTCGTCCCGAGCAGCTTGGAGTTGACGCCCGAGCCGTTTCCTGCCACGGGGCGTCCCTTCGTCAGCAGTGGCGGCCAGGCCTTCGCGCAGGAGCCGGTGCAGCGGCTGGTCGTGCCGCTGTCGTGGCTGAACATGTACAGGGCGTGCCCGTTTGCTGCCGCGAGCACCTTGCCTCGGTTGGTCTGGTGGGTGGTCACCGTCGTCGCCCCGGCGGTGTGGGCCACAGCGGCCGCCGCGGCAGCGGCGATGCCCGACAGCACGACCGTGGCAGCGATCACGGCGATCCACCCGGACCGGCGGAGGACGGCATGTTCAGTTCGACTCATTCTGCGCTCCTTTCCCCTGAAAGTATCGTGTTGCCCGATAACACGACGGGGGGCGGATCGTTGCGTACGCGGGGGGGCGCGAACCGGGCCGCGGTGGCCGGGTAGGCGGGCGTGCCAACATGACCGCGGTGCCCGAGCGCCCGGTGATCACCTTCCTATCCGATTACGGTCTGCGGGACGAGTTCGTAGGGGTCTGTCATGGGGTGATCGCGACGATCTGTCCGGGGGCGCGGGTCATCGACGTCTCCCACGGAATCCCCCGGCACGACGTGCGGGCGGGCGCGCTGGTGCTGCAGGCCACGCTGCCATACCTGCCCGTCGGGGTGCACCTGGCGATCGTTGACCCCGATGTCGGGGCGGAGCGCAGGGCCGTGGCGCTGCGCCTCGCGGATGATCGCCTGCTGGTGGGGCCAGACAACGGCCTGCTGTCGCTCGCGGCGGTCGCCGGCGGGGTGGTCGAGGCGGTGGACATCGCCCATTCGGAGTTTCGCCTCGAGCCGGTGTCCGCGACGTTCCACGGGCGCGACATCTTCGCGCCGGTGGCGGCGCGGCTCGCCTGCGGGACTCCGATCGCGCTCGCCGGGGAGCCTTGCGATCCCGACGAGCTGGTGCGAATCGAGCTGCCTCGTCACCGAGTCGAGGATGGGGCGGTCGTGGCGCACGTCCTCCAGGTGGACCGGTTCGGCAACCTCGGGCTCGACGTCGAGCACCAGGACCTGCCCGGCCTTGGGCTGAAGCTCGGTCACGGCGTTGCGATCGAGACGGCTTCTGGAGACTCGCTGCCGGCCCTTTACGTGCGAACGTTCGCAGACGTGGGCCGCGGCGAGCTGCTGCTCTACGAGGACTCGTATCGCCGTATGGCGATCGGCGTGAGCCACGGCGACGCCGCCGGGCGGCTGGCGATCGCGGCGGGCGACGAGCTCCGAATCAGGTCCGGCGGAGCCACCGGCGAATGAGCCTGGGCGCCCTTCGAATCAGGTCCGACAGAGCCACCGGCGAATGAGCCTGGGCGCCCCCCGGATCCACTTCCGCCGCGTCGACTCGACCAACGAGCGCGGACGCGAGCTCGCCCAGCGCGGAGCGCCTCACGGGACGCTGATCACGGCTGGCGAGCAGACCGCCGGACGCGGGCGCCAGGGCAGGATATGGAGCGCCCCGCCTGGGAGCGCGATCCTCTGCTCGCTGGTCATTCGTGATCATCCCCGGATGCTCCCGCTGTGTGCCGGTGTCGCGGTCGCGGACCTGGCAGGTCCCGACGCCCGGGTGAAGTGGCCAAACGACGTGCTCGTCAACGGCCGCAAGGTGGCCGGGATCCTCGTCGAGGGCCGTCCCCAGGAGCGCTGGGCGGTCCTGGGAATCGGGGTGAACGTGGCGGTTCGCCCCGACGAGCTGGCGCCCGAGCTGCGCGAGAGCGCGGGCACGCTCGGTCTTCGCCGTCAGGACGTCGAACCGGCACTCGAGCGGCTGCTGGAGCGCCTCGAGCGCTGGATCGCCGCCGCGCCGGAGGAGATGCTCGAGGCCGTGCGCGCCCGAGATGCCCTGGTCGGTCGCCGGGTTAAATGGGCCGGCGGCGAGGGCGAGGCGGCCGGGATCGATGGCGACGGGCGGTTGATGGTGCAGACGGACTCCGGGCGCGTCGCGCTCGAGGCCGGCGAGGTTCACCTTGGCTGAGGAGCTCGCCGGCGCAGGGGAGCCGGCGTCCGCCCGGAAGCGTCACGCGCTCGAGCTGTTCGCCGGGCTGCCCTCGCGGTATGACCGGATGGGCGCGTTGCTCAGCTTCGGCCAGGATCCCCGCTGGCGGGCCGCGCTTGTGGCGGCGATCGATCCCCGCCCCGGTCAGCGGATCCTCGACGTGGCCACCGGAACGGGATTGGTTGCGCTCGCGCTTGCCCGCCGCGGCGCGGAGGTCGTCGGCCTCGACCAGAGCGAGGAGATGCTGGCGGGCGCCCGCGCGAAGCTCGCCACCCACCCCGCGCTCGCCGGGCGCATCAGCCTGATCCGCGGCGAGGCCGAGCGGCTGCCCTTCGCGGACGCCGAATTCGACGCGCTCACGTTCACCTACCTGCTCCGCTACGTCGATGACCGCGCGGCCACGCTCGCCGAGCTGGCTCGCGTCGTCAAGCCCGGCGGCCGCATCGGGATGGTGGAGTTCGGCGTTCCGAGGCGGGCGCTGCCGCGTCTGCTGTGGCGGGTGCAGACGCGCATTGGCCTGCCGCTGCTGGGGCGCCTTGCATCGCCCGCGTGGCTCGAGGTGGGCCGCTTCCTCGGGCCGAGCATCGAGGAGCTCGACGAGGGCGAGCCAGATCTGATCACGCTGTGGCGTCGCGCCGGGATCGGGCAGGTCCACGATCGGCGGATGAGCTTCGGGGCCGGTGTCGTTGTGTCGGGAGTGAGAGGTGACGAGCGCGCCACGTGAAACCGCGCCTCATCCAGAGCCGCTGGGTCAGATCGGCGGCTCACGGCCGGCGTTCTATGCGCTCAGATCCGGTGGCTGGCGCGATCTGGTAACGCTCCTGCACCCGCCATACACGGCGTGGCACCTGAGCTACGTGGCGTTGGGGGCGGCAGCCGCGCCGGAATTCCACGCCGACCGGCTGTGGGCCGCGCTCGGCGCCTTCTTCCTGGCGGTCGGGATCAGCGCGCACGCGTTCGACGAACTGAACGGCCGGCCACTCGCCACGCAGCTGAAACGGTGGGTCCTGATCGCGTTGGGTGTGATCGGCCTGGCGGGAGCGGTTGCGATCGGCGTGCTGGGCGTGGTCCTCGTCTCGCCGCTCCTTATTCCGCTGGTGATCGTGGGGGGTCTGCTGGTACCGGCCTACAACCTCGAGCTCGCCGGTGGGCGGTTCCACAACGATGTCTGGTTCGCCCTTGCCTGGGGTGCCTTCCCGGCGTTCACCGGCTACTTCGTGCAGGCGCTCACCGTCAGGCCGGCCGGAGTGCTCGTGGCCGCGGCCTGCTGCATGCTCAGCGTGGCGCAGCGGCGCCTGAGTACTCCCGCGCGCGAACTGAGACGCAACACGGTGGAGATCGCCGGCGAGCAGCGGCTGGCTGACGGCAGCGTCCGTGAGCTGTCGGCCGCTCGAATCTCCGCGCCCCTGGAAGGCGCGCTCTCGGCAATCTGGCCGGCGCTGGTGCTGCTTGCGGCAGGGCTCGTGGTGATGCGCCTGTAGCGGGCGTCGAGGCCGCTGTCCCGCCGGGGCCACCGGCCCCCGCTCGCGAATCTTTAGCTGGCGGTCATAGACCTTTTAAGAAACCCCCGCGCGTGGCCGGTACGATCGCAGCGAATCCTGTCGCAGGGGTCCCACGGGCGAGGGCGGCAGGACAAGTGGGCATGAGTCGATCGCTACGACTGACCATTGTGGCGCTCTGTGCGCTTCTCGCCGCGATCACGGCGCCTGCCGCCGCCAGCGCGCGTCAGGCATCGCGCACCATCTCCTACCGCGGCGGGCGGTTCGTGGTGCCGCGAGGGTGGCCCGTGTACAACCTGGCCGCGGACCCCAGGTCCTGCGTGCGCTTCGACCGGCCCGCGGTATACGTCGGCGAGCCGAGCTCTGAGCAGGAGTGTCCGGTGAGCGCGGCAGTCGGGCGAAACGAAGCGATCCTGATCGAGCCGGATGGCCGCGGGGCCGTGGTGAGGCGGAGCGCCGCCGCCTCCTCGCCGCTCGGCGAGGCCCGGGCCGGCCTCAGGCGGGCCTTGGAGCGGGCCGCCCGCTCGACCGCCCTCGCCCACTCGACCGCAGCTTCCCCCCCCGGGCCGTATACGGGCCTGGGGTTCGACCCATGCAGCACCCCGAGCATGGCGCACATGGCGGCGTGGCTGGCCTCACCGTTCCGCGCGGTCGGGATCTACATCGGGGGAACCAACATGGGCTGCGCGCAGCCCAACCTTGACATCGCCTGGGTGCAGCGGGAATCGGCCGTCGGCTGGCATCTGATCCCCACCTACGTGGGGCTCCAGGCGCCGGTGAATTCCTGCGGCTGCGCGGCGATCAACCCCAGCGAGGCGACTGGACAGGGCAGCGCCGCCGCGACCGACGCCGCCGGGAGCGCCTATTCGCTGGGAATCGGGCGGGGGAATCCCATCTACCTCGACGTCGAGGACTATCCCCGCACGCAGCGCAACACCTCTGCCGTGCTGGAGTTCGTGGCCGGGTGGACCTCGCAGCTTCACGCCTACGGCTACAGGTCCGGCGTCTACGGCAATTCCGACTCGCTGATGGCCGATCTCGTCAACGAGGAGGGCACCAGCTATCCCGAGCCTGACGACATCTGGTTCGCGGAGTGGAACGGCCAGCCGACGGCCGCCACCGCGTGGGTTCCGCCGGAGGATTGGAGCGGCCACCGGCTGCACCAGTTCCGGGGCGACCACAACGCTAGGTACGGCGGCGTGACCATCAACATCGACAGCGACTACCTGGACGGCGACACGGCCGGGGCGAGCACGCAGACCGGTCTGATCCCGGACGGCACGTTCGTCCAGGAGGCCGGTACCCAGGCGCTCTACCGGGTCGCGGGAGGCGCACCGCTGCTGGTCAGCGACTGGAGCGCCTTCGGTGGGCCCCAGCCCTACAAGGTCGTCAGCCCGCAGCAGTTTGCGCAGCTGAACACCGTGCCGGTGTCCGGGACGTTCCTCGAGACCTCTACCGGCGCGATCTATCGAGTGGCGGGCGGGGCGCCGCTGCCCGTCAGCCGCTGGTCGCTGTTCGGGGGTCCCCAGCCGGCAGTCGGAGTCGACGAGTGGGACGTCGAGAACGTCTCCAACCCCGCTGCGCACCTGAATGCCACCCCCGCCGACGGCACGATCGTCGAAGGCCTGCCGTCACACACGTACTGGGTGTTCGAGGGCGGATCGCTCACCGAGGCAGCAGTGAACCCGTTCGCCACTCAGGTCGACGACGCCGCGCTGGCGGCCTTCCCCGAGCTGCCCTGCGTCGTTCCGAGCGTCCGCCGGATGAAGCTCGCGAGGGCTCGGACAGCGCTTCTCACGGGGGATTGCCGGCTGGGCACCGTTCAGCGTCTGGCGGTGCACCGGCGGCGCCGTCACATCCCACGGGTGGTAGCGCAATCGCCGGCCCCAGGGACGCAGGAGCCGCCGCTCTCGCCGGTGGACGTCACCATGCGGTAGCGCGGAGCGTCCGACTGGAGGCGGAGTGCGGGCGTCCGCCTGAAGGCGGGGGACCCCCCCGGGCCTCCGCCTGAAGGCGGGGGACCCCCCCGGGAGGCGGAGGGCACCGCCCGGGAGGCGGGGGACCCCCGCGGGAG
>Ga0187814_10000015_pt1 | contig 37411 bp, 39 predicted proteins | sample NC_S_4_FD_132450 | JGI IMG/M metagenome (GOLD analysis project Ga0187814, IMG submission 132450) | Wetland sediment microbial communities from Neuse River Estuary, North Carolina, USA - ASW-S_4 | ecosystem: Environmental > Aquatic > Freshwater > Wetlands > Sediment | place: USA: North Carolina... | reverse complement strand
TCACGCTGATCGAGGTGCGGGTGGCCCTCGCGGCCGGAGCGCTCGCGCTGTTCGCCGTGCTCACGGGGCGGGGGCTGCGGCTCCGCCATCGCTGGTGGCAGTACCTCGTGCTGGGCGCGGTGAACGCCGCACTGCCCTTCACGCTGATCGCGACCGCCGAGCTGCGCCTCGCCTCGGGCGTCGCGGCGATCCTCAACGCGACGACGCCGATGTTCACGGCGATCTGGGCCTGGGCGTGGCAGAAGGAGCCGCTCACGCCGGCCAAGGTCTCGGGCGTCTTCTTGGGCATCGTCGGCGTCGCCGTGCTGGTCGGCGCCGGCGCCGGCGGCCAGGACCTCTGGACCTATGCGGGGCTCTCGCTCCTCGCGGCGTTCTCGTACGGCTTCGCGGGCGTCTTCGCCGTCCGCCACCTCAGGGGCGAGCGGCCGCTCGACATGGCCGTGGGCCAGCAGGCGGGCGCGGCGCTCTGGCTGGTCGTCCCGGCGCTGCTCGTGCACCCCGCGGGACCGCCGGGCGCCTTCGTCGCCCTCAGCGTGCTCGTGCTCGCGATCGTCTGCACCGCGGCCGCCTACCTCCTCTACTTCAGCCTGATCCAGAGCGTCGGCGCCGTGCGCACGCTCACCGTGACCTTCCTGGTGCCGGTCTTCGCCGTGCTGTGGGGCGCCCTCGCGCTGGGCGAGGGTCTGACGCTCAACATGCTGCTCGGCCTGGCCATCATCCTGGCGAGCGTCGCACTCGTGGCGGGCACAACTAGGCGGCGCGGCGCAGAGGCGCCCCGGGCTCCGGCGGGGGACGCCTAGCGGAGCCCGGCGCGCCCTGGCCCTAGGCGCGGCGAGCCGTCAGGCGGTAGATGGGTCCGCCGAACTGGCGGAGCTCCGTCACGGCGAACCCGCCTTCGGCCAGGACGCCTGCGAGTTCCTCGGGTCCGATGCGCAGCTCGATGGGCGGGCCCCACCCGGCGTCGAGCCTGTCCCACTCGATGAGCAGGAAGGTTCCGCCGGGACGCAGCACGCGCCGCACCTCGTCGCGGGCCGCCGCCCGATCCGGTATGTCGTGGAAGACGCTGGCCATCAGGACGGCGTCGACGCTCTCGTCCGCGAACGGCAGGCACGTGGCGTCGGCGAGCACCGTCTCGATGTTGGCGAGGCCGGCCTTGGCCGCGCGGCTCGCCACGAGGTCCAGGCTGTCCCGGCGGCGGTCCACGGCGAGGACCCTGGCCCTGGGGTGCAGCCGCGCGAGCGGCAGGGCGAGGAAGCCCGCGCCGCAGCCGACGTCGGCGAGCGTGGCGAGGTCCTCGCCGAGCGGTGCGAGGACCTCTTCGGGGGGCATGATGAGGCGGCGCCGCTCCTCCTGCGCGAGCAGCCGCTCAGGGTCGAAGTCCTGGTGCTCGTGGCCGTGCGGCCCGTGGTCGTGCGGCATGTCCTCGACCTCCTCGTCTTCGCTCAGGCGGGTCGTCCGGCGGCGGCCTCGCGGCGCGCGCGACCGCGGCCGACGGGGTCCTTTGTCGCCACGATGGCGACGACGGCCAGCGCGGGCATGATCAGGAACACGGCGCGGAACGCGGCGAGGAAGAGACCAGGGTAGGCGGGGGAGCTGTGCGACGGGTTCGCCGTCCCGGCCGCGATCAGCCAGTACACCGTGAGCCCCATGGCCGCCACGGCGACGCCCACGATGCGTCCCAGGTTGCGCTGCGTGGCCATCAGGCCGGACGCCAGGCCCGTATCCTGCTGGGTCACCGAGTTAAGTGTGGCCGTATTGTTCGCCGCGTTGAACAGCCCGGCCGCGAGTCCGACGAGCCCCGAGAGCAGCCAGACCGCGAAGAGCGGCGGCCCGCCGGGCCAGAGCGCGAAGCCGAGGTCCGCGATGGCGAAGCAGGCGAGGCCGGCGCGCGCCGGGGCCACCACGCCGACGCGGTCGGCGATGCGCCCGCCGATCGGGGACACGAGGATCATCACGAGCGCCTGTGGTGCCAGGCTGACGCCGACGACCGCCATCGGCTGGCGCAGCACGTTCTCGAGGTAGAAGGGCAGCAGGAAGGCCGGCGCCATGAGCAGGACCCAGTAGATGAGCCCTGCCACGATGTTGCGCCAGAACGGCGGGATGGCGAAGAGGCGAAGCGGCACGATGGGGTGGAGCGCGCGCCGCTCGCGCAGGAGGAAGACGGCGACGCCGGCCGCGGCGAACGCCAGGAGCGGCAGGGCTGCCGGTGCCGGCAGCTCCGTGAGCCCGAACTCGATCAGCGTGACGGTGGCGAAGAAGAGCAGCGACCCCATCCAGTCGAAGGTGGCCGGGCTGAGGTCGAGGTGGCGGGCGAAGTGCGGCAGGTAGCGGTAAGAGGCCCAGACGCCCCACAGGCCCACCGGCAGGTTGACCCAGAACACGGAGCGCCAGCCGAAGAGAGCCGTGAGGACTCCGCCGAGCGGCGGACCGGCCAGGTTGCCGGCGGCGACGACGGCGCCGATCAGGCCGAGCACGCGGCCCCGCTGGCCCTGCGGGAAGGTGAGGGCGACGATGGCCATGACGTTGCCCTGCATGATGGCGCCGCTGAGTCCCTGCAGCACGCGGGCGGCCAGCAGCACGGCGAAGCTCGGCGCCAGCGCCGAACCCACCGATCCGGCCGTGAAGCCCAGGAGGCCCAGGGTGAAGAGCCGGCCGCGGCCGAACCAGTCCGCCACCTGCGCCGTGAGCGGCAGGACGCCGACGTTGGCGAGCAGGTACGCCGTGACGACCCACTGCAGCGTGCCGACCGGCAGGGCGAACTCGTGCTGCATGACGGGCAGCGCCACGTTGACCACGGTACCGTCCAGGTTGACCATCAGCGTCGCCGTCGTCGCGGCGGCGAAGCTGAGCCAGAGCGCGCGGCCCTGCAGGAGATAGGTGCCCTCGGAATCTCGTGGTGCTGCGGACATGCTGGGGACCTCGCTCGGAGTCGTCCCCGACACGGTACTACCAAGTGCACTATAATGCAATGTGCACTGGTCGTTGAGGTGAGGACGCCATGTCCCAGGACGAGGATCGTCGCCGCTACCAGACCGGACGCCACCTGGGCGGCTTCCTGCTGCTGCTCGTGGCCATGCGCGCCGACCACGGCGCGTCGCTGATCGAGCGGCTGCGCGGCCTGCAGGCGCCGCCGCTGACCGTCGACACGGGCAGGGTCTACCGCGCGCTGCGCACGCTGGAGCAGGAGGGCGCCTTGAGCTCGACGTGGACGGTCGCGGACGGCGAGCAGCCGGTGCGCGTCTACCGCCTGACCCCGGCCGGGCGCGAGCGCCTCGACCGCGAGGCCGCCGAGATCCGCGCGCGCCGCGACGGCCTGGACCGCTTCCTGGCCATGTGGCGCGAGCTCGGCGGCGACGCTGGACCGGAACCTGGCCCCTGAAGGGAGGAGACCCAGTGAAGGCGATACGCATCCACGAGCTCGGCGGGCCGGAAGTCCTGCACTACGAGGACGCGCCCGACCCCGTGCCCGGGCCCGGCGAGGTCCTGGTGCGGGTGCGGGCCGCAGCCCTGAACCGCCTCGACATCTGGAACCGCGGCGGACTGCCCGGCCGCAGGCAGCCTCAGATGCCGCACATCCTCGGCAGCGACGGCGCCGGCGACGTCGCCGCGGCGGGACCAGGTGCGCCCGGGGAACTGGTCGGCCGGCGGGTGCTCCTGAACCCCGGCTTCGGCTGCGGGCGCTGCGCGAACTGCCTCGCGGGCAGGGAGACGCTCTGCCGCGACTACCGGATCCTCGGCTACGAGATCCCGGGCACCGACGCCGAGTACGTCGCCCTGCCCGCCGAGAACGTCGTACCGCTGCCGCAGAACCTCGACTACGTCGGCGGCGCGTCGATCGGGCTCGTCTTCCTGACGGCGTGGCACATGCTCGCAACCCTCGGCGGGGTCGCCCCGGGCCAGACCGTGCTGGTACTTGGGGCGGGCTCCGGGGTCGGCATCGCCGCCATCCAGATCGCGAAGCTCCACGGCGCGCGCGTCCTGGCGACGGCCCGAGGCCCGGAGAAGGCGGCGCGCGCGCTTGAGCTCGGCGCCGACGACGTCATCGATCCGACCGGCCGCCAGATCCACCTCGAGGTGCGCCACAAGACCGACCGGCGCGGCGTCGACATCGTCGTCGAGCACGTCGGCCAGGATACCTGGCCGGAGAGCCTGCGCAGCCTGGCCCCAGGCGGGCGCCTCGTCACCTGCGGCGCGACGAGCGGCCCGTTCGGCGAGACGGACATCCGCTACATCTTCAGCCGGCAGCTCCAGGTGCTCGGCTCGTACATGGGCTCGCGCTCGGAGCTCCTGCACTGCATGGAGTTCTTCGCGAGCGGTCGGCTGAGGCCCGTCGTCGACCGCGTCTACCCGCTGCGCGAAGCGGCGCAGGCGCACCGCCGGCTCGAGTCGCGCGAGCACTTCGGCAAGGTCGTCCTGACGGCCGACTGAGCTCAAGAAAGGCCGCGGAGCCCCGCCGCGGCCCTCACCCGCCGTTCGGCCCGCGTGCGGCCGGGGTCGACGGCGGGGCCGCGCCCAGCCCCTTGAGCCAGGCCGACGCGAAGCGCGTGCCCTGGCCTACGATCAGGCCGGTGAGGACGATGCCGAGGGCCTGCGGCTGGAAGTCGAGCCCGAGGTCGCTGAGCACGTCGGCGTCCGCGGCGAAGGCGAAGCCGATGCCTGCGGCCGTCGAGAGCCACTCCGCGAGACTTTGCCGCAAGCGCGGGCGCAGAACGCTCTGTGGAACGAGGCGCTCGCCGATGCGCGCGACGGTCTGGGCGAGGTACGCAAGGGCGAGGTAGCGTGCGAGGCCTGAGACCACGCTGGTCACAAGAGTCCCCCCGGCGCAACCGTTTGGCCCAGCTTTATGTCAAGCGACACCGGAACGTGCCTGCGAGCGACATTTTCGACTTGGTCTGTGGGCGAATCGCGGCAAATAAGGACGCCGCAGTCATGCACTTGGACGACGCCATGCGCTATACTCTCGATGTCGGCCGAGCGATGTGCCTGAAGGCTCGGTCCGACCGCAGGGGGTGGCGCGAGGCCCTGTTTCCTTATATTTTGGCCCCGTATCACCAGGCGATATAGGTGGCTTTCGGGCGAGGAGGACGATCGGTGGCGCAACCTGCGGCATCCGTGCGACCGGTGAAGCGCAAGACGCATGCCCTTCCCTATTGGGTGGAGCCCACGTTTACCGTCGTGGCGCTCGGCCTCTTCGGCCTGTACACCCTGTGGCTGGTCTTCTTCCAGTCGAGCGGCCAGTTCCACAACTACCTTTCGCCGTTCTTCTCTCCTACGGAGTCCTGGGGCATCAAGGTGCTGCCCGCGATCTGGGTCCTGTGGTCGCCGCTCCTCTTCCGCGCGACCTGCTACTACTACCGCAAGGAGATCTACCGGGGATTCTTCCACGACCCGATCTCCTGCTCCGTGCCGGAGACCCGCAAGCACTACTTCGGTGAGACCCGCTTCCCGTTCAGCTGGACGAACCTGCACCGCTGGTTCTGGTACGTCGCGGTCGTCGTCCTGGTGTTCCTCTGGATCGACGCCGTGCAGGCATTCATCTTCTCAGCACCGGGTGGCGGCAGCACGTTCGGCATCGGCCTCGGCTCGATCATCATGCTCGTGAACGTCGTCCTGCTGTCCGCGTACACGTTCTCGTGCCACGCCTTCCGACACCTGATCGGCGGCGGCTCGGAGAAGTTCACGTGCGCGAACGGCCGGCCGACGACGCGCTATACGATCTGGCGGCGCATCTCCGCGTGGAACGAGAACCACGGCACCTACGCCTGGATCTCGATGTTCTTCGTCTGGTTCACGGATGTCTACATCCGCCTGCTGATGCACGGCGTAATCCATGATGTGAGGTTTTTCTGATGACGGAAGAGATGGAACGCCACGACTACGACGTCCTCGTGATCGGCGCCGGCGGGGCCGGGCTCCGCGCTGCGATCGAGGCGGCCGAGGGCGGGGCCAGGACCGCCGTGCTCGGCAAGTCCCTGCTCGGCAAGGCGCACACCGTGATGGCGGAGGGCGGCGTGGCCGCGGCCCTCGGCAACGTGGACCCGCTCGACGGCTGGGAGACGCACTTCTACGACACGATGCGCTCCGCGCACTTCATCAACGACTACCGCATGGCGGAGATCCACGCCAAGGAGTCGCCGGACCGCGTACTCGAGCTCGAGTACTGGGGCGCCGTCTTTGACCGCACGCCGGAGGGCAGGATCATGCAGCGCCCCTTCGGCGCGCACACGTTCCGACGCCTGGCGCACGTCGGCGACCGCACGGGCAAGGAGCTCATCCGCACCCTGGAGCAGAAGCTCATGACGCTGGACGTCGACAGCTACCAGGAGATCACGGCCACGCGGCTCTTCAAGGACGGGGACCGCATCGCGGGCTGCCTCGCGTACTACCGCGACGACGGTCGCTTCGCGCTCTTCACGGCCAAGGCCGTCGTGATCGCAACCGGCGGCTGGGGCAAGGCCTACAAGGTGACGTCGAACTCTTGGGAGAGCACCGGGGACGGTGCGGCCCTCGCGTTCAGGGCCGGTGCGGACCTCGCCGACATGGAGATGGTCCAGTTCCACCCGACAGGCATGACCTGGCCGCCGGGCGCGCGCGGCATCCTCGTCACCGAGGGCGTGCGCGGCGAGGGCGGACTGCTCTTCAACTCCGAGGGCGAGCGCTTCATGGAGCGCTACGATCCCGCGCGCAAGGAACTCTCCTCGCGCGACGTCGTCTCCCGCGGCATCTACAAGGAGGTCCAGGCGGGCCGCGGCACGCCGCACGGCGGCGCCTGGCTCGACATCACGCACAAGGGCGCCGCGTTCATCAAGCGCAAGCTGCCCGGCATGTACGAGCAGCTCCTGTCGCTGGCCGACATCGACATCACGAAGTCCCGCTTCGAGGTCGCGCCGACGATCCACTACACGATGGGCGGCCTCAGGGCGGCGCCGGACACCGCCGCGACGAACGTCCCGGGCCTCTACGCGGCCGGCGAGTGCGCCGCGGGACTGCACGGCGCCAACCGCCTCGGCGGCAACTCCCTCTCCGACATCCTGGTGTTCGGCCGCAGGGCGGGCAGCGCCGCGGCCGAGTTCGCGAAGAACCAGGCGCTGCCGAGGATCGACGACGCCGAGGTGCAGGCGGAGGTGGAGCGCGTCCTGGCGCCGCTCGCGCGGAGCGAAGGGGAGAACCCCTACAAGCTGCACGAGGAGCTGCAGGACATCATGGCGGCCCACGCCGGCATCGAGCGCAACGGGCCGAGCCTCGAGAAGGGTCTCGGGCGGATGCAGGAGCTGCGCGAGCGCGCCGAGCACCAGCGGGCGACCGGTTCGCGCCGCTTCAACCCCGGCTGGCACGGCGTCTTCGACGTGCAGAACATGGCGCTCCTCGGCGAGGCGATCCTGCGCAGCGCGATCGCGCGCAAGGAGAGCCGCGGCGCCCAGTGGCGCACGGACTTCCCGGAGGAGCTCGAGGCCGAGGGCAAGGTCAACTACGTGCAGCGCATGACCGAGCAGGGCGTCGAGCTGCGCACCGAGCCGGTGCCCCAGATGCCGGAGGACCTGGCCGCGTTCTTTACGCGCGGCGTCGCGCCTGGGCTCGCAAACGCCGCCAAGAAGGAGTAGTCGCCGATGCCTGAAGAGATCACCCTCAGCGTGTTCCGCGGCGACGAGTCCGGCGGGCAGGAAGTCGAGTACAAGGTGCCCGTCGAGACCGGCATGGTCGTACTGGACGCCATCCACTACATCCAGGCGCACGACGCCCCGGACCTGGCCGTGCGCTGGAACTGCAAGGCCGCGCACTGCGGCTCGTGCAGCGCCGAGATCAACGGCTCGCCGAAGCTCCTTTGCAAGACGCGCGTCGACGACTACGCGGGCGAGGTCATCCACGTGCGGCCGATGCGCACGTTCCCCGTCATCAAGGACCTCGTCGCGGACGTCTCCTGGAACTACGAAAAGCTGCGCCAGGTGCCGGCCTTCCAGCCGGCCATCAAGGCGCCGTTCACGCTGCAGCAGCGCGACGTCGACCGCATCGAGGAGTTCCGCAACTGCATCGAGTGCTTCCTCTGCCAGAACGTCTGCCACGTGCTGCGCGACCACGACGCCAAGGACCGCTACTGGGGCCCGCGCCTCATGATCCGCATCGCGGAGCTGCAGATGCACCCGCTCGACACGGGCGACCGCCTCGAGCTGCTGCACGAGGCCGCAGGCGTCGGTATGTGCAACATCACGAAGTGCTGCTCGGACGTCTGCCCGCAGGGCATCAACATCACGGACAACGGCATCATCCCCCTGAAGGAGCGCGTCGCGGACCTGCACTGGGATCCCTTGGGCGGAATCGTCCGGCGGATGCACAAGTAGGGAGATGCCGGCGCCCCGGGGCGATCGCCCCGGGGCGCCGGGCGTTGATGGGGAGAGCGTGCGTGGTCAAGCCGGATCCGAGCGGTCTGCGAGCGTGTTCGACGCCAGGACCCCTGCAGCGCGCGGAGGCGCTGTGCGATCCTCTTTCCGTCGGCTCAGAGGGCGCGCGAGCGTTTGGGCAACTCTGGCGACGATGCGGGCGGCGGGGCGGAAGACGCGGGGGCGCCGGGCGGTCGATCTTCCGATCGCTGCCACGGCGCTCGCCGCGCGCATCCCCCTGCACACCCGCAGGGTCCAGGACCTCGCCGACGTTGAGGCACGGGCGAGGTCCTCGACGCTCCCGCCGACGGCCAGCCGACGCACGCCGCCTGGGAAGCTCCTGGCTTCGGTGGAACGCTGCGCAGCCCGGACGGCCTCAGTAGCCGTTGCCAGGATAGCTCCAGAGGTGCCCGCCGACCGGGTTCTTGGCCCCCGGCACGATGCCGGCGGGCAGGATGTCCAGCCCGTCGGGCACGTCGAGGTAGCCTCGGGCGCTCCCCGGGACGCCCGTGTGGCCGTACTGCCAGACGATCTTGTCCGTCTTGGGGTCGATGACGATCACGCGGTCGTTCATGTCGTCGTTCAGGAGTACGAGGCCGTTCTTGAGCTGCACGGCCAGGGAGGGCTGGTTCAGCATCCCCGAGCCCGACGACGGGCTGTAGCGCCAGAGCACCCGGCCCTGCGGCGACATGATCACGACGCCGCCCGGCTTCGTGTAGAAGGCGCAGATGATGTCGCCCTGGGGCGTGATGTTGGCGTCGGACGGGTACGAGAGGTCCGCGGGAAAGTGGATCGTCCGCAGGACCTTGCCCTGCTTGTCCAGCCACACCGCGTCGTTGCCGCCGATCTGCGTGACCAGCATGCCGCCCTGGGGCGCGGGGAAGTCGCCGTTCGGGGCGGCGTAGGTCGCGGGAGGGTTCTCGCTGTAGACGCCCGTCACGCCGTACTGCTTCAGGATCCTCTTCGTCTTGCGGTCGATGAAGAGGATGCGCTGGTTCTTGATGTCCGCAAGCGTGACGACCTGACCCTCTGGGGTCTGGTAGAGAAAGGCGTCGTCCGGCGTGTCGAGGTAGCCTGGCGCGCTGCCCGCAACGCCCGCGTGGCCGTAGGTCCATAGCACCCTGCGCGTCTTGAAGTCGAGGATGGCGATGACGTTGTCGCCCTCCTCGTTCGTGATGATCTGTTGGAAGTCCGGGGAGAAGAAGACGTCGTCGTCATCGTAGAGCGGCGTCGGCTGCCCTGCGGCGGGGAACTGCCAGACGATCTTCTTCTGCGGCGTCACGAGCAGGATGCGGTTGTTGTGCGAGTCGGCGATCAGGATGTCGCCCGGCAGGATGGAGCTTCGCTTCGTGCTGCCCCAGGGCAGCGGCGCCAGGGCGCGGTGCGCGGCGCTCGACCGGGTCGTCTTGGGAGCCGCCCTGTGCGTCGCCTGGGAGGCCGGGGCGCCGCAGGCGGCGAGCACCGGCAGGAGCAGGGCCAGGGCGGCTGCGGGAAGGGGGCGCAAGGCCATGCGGGAGTCCTCCTGCCGGCTAGTCGGTCGGGATCCGGCCGTCGAGCGAGGCGGGGTCCTCGCAGCGCGAGCCCAGGAGGGCCCGGGCGGCGGGTACCTGACCCCAGACGTTCCAGTTCAGCACGCCGCAGACGCGCCCGCCGTCCAGGTAGTAGACGACGCCGCGCCGGTACGGCTCGGCCCAGTCGGCATGGGTCTCGAGGCGGGAATCGAGGATGCCGACCGCCTCGAAACCGAGGTCGAAGAGGTCCGAGTAGAAGAAGGGCGCCTCGTCCATGGCCGTCTTTGCGCCCGCCATGTTCGCCCCGGTCAGTCGGCCGCGCTGCACGGCGTTGTCCTCGTGCTCGACGCGGATGCTCTGGCCGAGGGCGGCGACGGGGATGCGGGCGGCGTCGCCCGCGGCGTAGACGTCCGGGGCGCTCGTGCGCCCGTAGCGGTCGACGACGATGCCGTCCTGCACCTCGATGCCCGCGCGCTCGGCGAGCTCGGTGCGCGGACGGATGCCGAGCCCCGCCACCGCGAAGTCCGCCTCGACCGCGCCGCCGCCCGAGAGCTGGACGGCGAGGAGGCCACGGCGCTCCTCCACCTGCTCGACCGACGTTCCCGCGTGCACCTTGACGCCGCGGGAGCGGTAGTCCTCCGTTACGGCCCGTGACAGGTCCGCGGGCAGGACGGCCGCGAGCAGCCCGGCCTCAGGCACCACGACCTCGACCTCTTTCTCGGCGAGGCGCAGCGCGCAGGCCATCTCGGCGCCGACGAAGCCGCCGCCGAGGACGACGCCGCGCGCACCCTTGGCGCGGAAGATGCGCAGGTAGTCGTCGAGGTCGCGCAGGTAGGTGACACCGGGTGGATCCCCGGGCAGGCGCCGGGGCTCGCCGCCCGTCGCGAGCAGGAGCCGCTCGTAGCCGAACGCGCGGTCGTCCGCGAGGCGGATCAGGTGCTACTCCGGCCGGATCTCGGCCACCCGCACGCCCAGGTGCTCCGCGAGGCGCAGCCCCTCTGGATCCTGGTAGCGCCAGATCGTCTCGAGGCGCTTGCCTCGCCAGAGGCCCTTGGAGAGTGGCGGCCGGCTGTAGGGCGGGTAGCGGTCGGCCGAAAACAGTGCGATTTCGCCGTCCCCGTCGCGCGAGCGGATGCCCTGGACGGCCGCTGCGGCCGCCATGCCGCCGCCGACGATGACGTAGCGGAACTCCTGCACGGGCCTCACCTCCAGAGCGGTGCTGTCGTGCACATTGCAACAGGCGGGCATGCTGATCGCAAGTGCGGGCGAACACCGGTGCCGCGCAGGGTGCCACCGGCCCCCGGATGCGGTATCTTGGACTCGGAGATGGCAGCCCTTCCCGATTGGAGGCGCGGATTATGGCCGTGATCGTGACGACGGCGTTCGAGGTTGGGGGACGGGAGATCACGGAGTCCCTGGGCACCGTGTTCGGCGTCGTGGTGCGCAGCCAGGGCATCGGCGGGAACATCCTCGCAGGCCTGCGCAGCCTCGGCGGAGGCGAGATCCACGAGTACACCCGGCTCCTCGAGGACACCCGCCGCCAGGCGGTCGACCGCATGCTGGAGAACGCCGCCAAGCTGGGTGCGGACGCCGTGGTCGCCATGCGCTTCGACTCGTCGGAGATCGGCAACACCATGACGGAGGTCGTCGCGTACGGCAGTGCGGTGAAGCTGAAGTAGGCCCCGCGGCCATCGCCCGGGCAGCGATCTTCACTCCCCCGGTAGCGCGGACCGCTGGTCCGACATCGACCTCTTCCTCGCCGTGCGCGTCGACGAGCCGCTCTGGGGCGTGATCGAGGGCTGGACGCGTTGGCTGCGCCTGCGGCACGGGGCCGGTCGACCACCTCGACGTCCCCCGTTCGGAGCCGCCGTCTGGCGCGCCTTCCTGCTCGGGAGCAGCTGCAGGTGGACCCCGCCTTCGTGCAGGTAGGGCAGTTCGCGGCGCGGGGAACGCGATTTGGCTCGCCCACGGCGCCGCAGCCGGTGCACCCGCGCCCTGGCCGGCACCAGGGCGCCCATGCGCTGCCGGGCTTCGGCTGGCTCTACGCGCTGTACGCCCGCTCGTCCCGCAAGCGGAACCGACTGGGCCGTGCGACTACTTGGTCAGCGCGCTCCGCGCTGCGTCGGCAAGGATCTGGCCTGGCGGAGCGCTCCCGCCCTCGCGGCGCTCGTCGACGCGTGACGCGTCGTGCCGCGGGGCGGCCCGCCTCCTCCTACAGCAGGCCCTTCGGCACCTCGCCGCGCTTTCCCCAGACGATCGGCGCGATCGGCTGGTAGCCCTCGCTGCGCCAGAGGTGCACCTGCGCCTTGCCGAGCAGGAAGGCCGCGAAGGCGTCGCCCGCGGCCGTGTTCTTGCCCTTCAGGACGGTGATGTCGAGGAGTGAGAGCGTACCGTGCACGGTGCCCACGCTCGGGATCTGCATCGAGACGGACTGGTAGAGGCCTGCTTCTGCGGGGTCCGCGAAGTCCAGCTTCGCGGGCAGCGCGACGTAGTGCAGGTGCAGCTGCAGGGCCTGGGGCAGGAAGGCGGACGCGGCGTCGAGACCGCCGGCCTCGAGCTGCGTCGGCAGCCCTTCCTCCGAAAAGACCTCCTGCGGGTTGTTCCACGCGCCAAGGATGTGCTGGGCGGTGCCCGCGGGCAGGTGGTAGACCTTCTGCGCCAGCTCGACCATCAGGTAGAAGGCTTGGCCCTGGGGGTCCGTGGAGGGGTCCGTGCGGCCGAGGTGCAGCCCGGGCGTCGCGAGCAGCGTGAAGAGATCCTGGATCGGCTTGCGTCCTGCGGCGATCGCCTCGAACTCCGGCGCGAAGCGGCTCTTGGGATTGTACGCCACGACCAGCGGACTCGTCGCGAAGCCGACCGCCCACGTGGCGAGACCGGAGCCGAGCGACGCGATCGGCCCCGTACCGACGCTCTCGAAGACGTCGGCCTGCACGACGCCGCCCTTGAGCTCGTTGGCCATCGCCCACGAGCCGTTGCCGCGGCCGCTGTACGCGATGCCGGTGGCCTTGGTGAACGCGGGCCCCAGCACCTGGTCGTTCATGTAGTCGAGGGATCCGGCGTAGGCGACCGAGACCGCCTTCGGCTTCGGCGGCGAGGACACCGCGGGCTTCTGCGATGCCCCGCAGCCGGCGAGCGTCAGCGCTGCGAGGCCGAGGACGGCGAAGGACGACCTGAACTGGGGCAAGGGGAACACCTCCGCAGGGATCAACGACCTCAGCGTAGCCGCGGGCATCCCGTCAAAGCAAGAACTATTTACATGCGCGTGCGCTATGCTTTACATGCGCCTCCCATGGGGGAATGGACATGACCGAGGTCTCGAGCCGGCTGCGCGAGGTGCGGCGCAGCCGCAGCCTGACCCAGCAGGAACTGGCCGCGCAGGCCGGCCTGACGCGGCAGACGATCGGCGCGATCGAGGCCGGCAGCTACGGGCCGAGCCTGGCGGTGGGCTTGCGGATCGCCAGGGCGCTCGGCGTGGCCGTCGAGGACCTCTTCGCCCTGCCCGCCGAGAACCCGGGCCTGGCGCCGGGGCCGCTGGTGCGCGGCGAGCGGGTGCTGGTGGCCAGGATCGGCGAGCAGGAGGTGGTGCGCCGCATGGCGGAGCTCGGCGCCTACCGCTGGCCTGCCGTCGCGGCCGACGCCGTCGTCGCCGACGAGCCGGACGGCCCCTCGCTGCAGCGGCTGGGGCCCGACCGTGGCCAGGGACTCTTCATGGCCGGCTGCGACCCTGCGCTCGGCCTGCTCGCGGACCACCTCGGGCAGCGCGGCCTGCGCGCCCACTGGTTCTCGGCGGGCACGCAGGACGCCGTGGAGCAGCTCCTGGCGGGCAGGGCACACGTCGCGGCGGTGCACTGGAGTGCGGGCGGCGCACCCCCTCAGCCGCCCGAGGACGCCGAGCGCCTGACCTTCTCGAGCTGGCAGATGGGCTTCGTCCTGCGCGCCGCGGACCTCGCAGACTTCCACGGCCCGCAGGACCTGCGCCGGCCGGGCCTGCGCCTGGCCAACCGCGAGCCGGGCGCGGGAGCGCGCGGCCTCCTGGACCGCCTGCTGCGGGAGTTCGGCGTGAGGCCGGAGCACCTGGCGGGCTATCCCCGCGCGTACCGCGGCCATTGGGAGGTGGCGGACGCCGTGGCGCAGGGCGCCGCGGACGTCGGCGTCTCCACCGGCGCCGCGGCGGCGGCCCTGGGGCTGTCCTTCCTGCCGCTCAGCCTGGAGCACTGCGAGATCTGGTGGCGCCGTGGGCTCATGCCGCTGGCGCTCGCCGACAGGCTCGGCGACACGCTCTGCAGCGCCGGGTTCCGCGCGGACCTCGCCGCCTTCGGCCCGATCGACGCGTCGCACACCGGCGACCGGCCCGACGCGGGTCAGCGCGGCAACGCGTAGCTGGCGACGATCGACTGGGCCAGGGACTGCTCGTCGGGCGGCAGAGCCGCTATGACGTCGAGGAAGCCGCTGCGGCCAGGCAGCGGCGCGATCGCGAGGCCCGTCACGGGGTAGCGGTAGCCGGGCGCGGTGCCCGAGAACGCGATGGCGAAGTCGGTCAGCCAGTGCTCCTTGAGATCCGGCGTGCCCGTGGCGTCGGGCAGCCGCACCTGCGGGGCCGGAAGTGCGCCCGCGGTCAGGCTGACGGCGTTGCAGCCGCTGCAGGTCGACGTCTCCACCTCCACGAACGCGGCGGGGTCGCCAGGGTCCTGAAAGCGCCAGAGGGAGAAGCCGCCGCCGAGCTGATCCTCGGACACCGCCCAGCCCTGCGGTGCGAAGAGGGCGAGCCCGTCGGCATCGTGCACCGCGACGCCGGCCCTCGGCTTCGCCGCAGGCGCAAGGGCCGTCGGCACCGGAAGGCCGTAGGCCAAATCGAGCGCGAGGTCCACCTCGACGCTCGCAGGGTACGTCGTGAGGGTGCGGCTCACGGGGTCGAAGACGTAGGCGCTCTGCGGGCCGAGGATGCCGAGTCGGCCGCCGGCCGCCACGACCCCGGCGTCCGCTGCGACGTGCGCCGGCGCCGCCACCACCCTGCCCGTCTTGAGGTCGATCATGCCCGCCTCGAGCGTCGCCGCGCTGCCGGCGGCGTCGAGGGCGAAGCCGAGGTAGCGGCCCGTCGCGCCCACGAAGTGCAGTTCCGCGGACTGGCCGTCGACGCTGGACGGGATCGAGGACAGGAGGCGCCCGCTCGCCGCGAGCTGGCCCTGGCCCTGCCAGGGCGAGATCTCGACGTCGAAGGGCCCCGCCACCTCGTAGCCGCCCGCCGTGGCCCGAGCGCCGGCGTAGCTGCTCCAGACGAGGCCGTACGGCGTCAGGGCCGCGGCGATGCCCGGCGTCTCGGAGAGGATGTCCGCCGGGAGGTCGGCCGTGTAGCCCTGCACGGCGACCGGCGTCAGGCCGGCCGCCTGGTCGGGCGTGGGGTCCTTCTTGCCGCTCTTCTCGGCGGCGGACTTGGCGTGGGTCTTGTTGGCCGTCTTCGCTGGGTGGTCGCCGCAGCCGGCGAGCAGCCCGACGGTGAGCAGCGCCGCGGTGAAGGCGGCGATGGGGCGTACTGGCAAGCTACCGCCTCGCGTGCGTCGATTGCAGATGCTGGGTCAATGACCCAAATGTAGCGCAATGGGCAGCAGCAAGCGAGACCTGTGACCCTCGTAGGTGCGGACCTCTGTGCTAAACTCAGCAGGGACAAATGGTCGAAATCGGCGCTGGAGGCGCATCATCGTGCGCAATCGATGGCTCATCTGGGTGGGTACCGCGCTCCTGATCCTCGGTGGCATCCTGTACCTCGTGTCGGGCAGTCCAGGAACGATCGAACTCGCGATCCTGGGCCTCGTGCTGGTGATCGCCGGCCTCCTGGTCGGCCGCCGCTACGGCAAGGAGCTCGAGCAGGCGCCGGACGGCTTCGTGTTCACGGGCGAGCGCTTCGTCGACCCGGGCAGCCACCGGACGATCGAGGTCTGGCAGCATCCGACGACGAGCCGCAGGGTCTACGTCCTGGCGAAGGATTCCGAGCGCCCCGACCGGGGAAGTTGAGCGTAGGAGGCTCCGCGTTGGCGCGCTACGGGCCGCACGATGCCAAGATCCGCAGCATCTTCGGGGACATCGCGCAGGTCTACGACCCCATGAACCGGGTCATCACGCTCGGCTTCTGGGGCTCGTGGCAGCGCACGTTCCTGCGGCTCTGCGCGCCCAAGGCGGGTGAACGCTGCCTCGACGTCGCGACCGGCACCGCGGACCTCGCGCTGATGATCGCCCGCGCGGCGCCCGGCTCGCACGTCACGGGCCTCGACCTCAGCCGCGAGATGCTCGCCGTCGCCGAGCGGAAGATCGCGGACCAGGGCCTTAGCGCCCAGATCGACGTGGTCGAGGGCAACGCCCTGGCGCTGCCGTTCCCCGACGCGACGTTCGACCTCGTCACGTGCGGCTTCGGCCTGCGCAACTTTCCCGACCTGCCGCAGGCACTGCGCGAGATGCGGCGCGTGCTGCGCCCCGGAGGCCGTGCGCTCTCGCTCGAGGTGTCGCGCCCGACGGGCCGCCTCACCTTCATCGGCTTCAAGATCTTCTTCTACGGCATCGTGCCGCTGCTCGGCCGCGCCGTCGGGCGGGGCGGCTCCTACGGCTGGCTGAGGGAGTCCCACCGCACCTTCCCCGGGCGCGCCGCGCTGGCGGACCTCTACCGCGGGGCCGGCTTCGTGGACGTCGCCGCGTGGCCGCTCACGATGGGCTCCGTGGCCGTGCATCGGGGGTATGGGCCGTCATGACGCCCGACTGGACGTTCCTTGGCGTCCGCCATCAGGACACGGACCTCGACGCGCGCGGGTGCCTGGCGCTCGACGCGCGGGCCGGCGACGTGTACGGGCGGCTCATGCCGTACGCCCAGGAGGTCCTGGTGCTGAGCACCTGCAACCGCAGCGAGATCTACGCCTTCGGCGACGTCGAAGCGCTGGCGCCGCTGCTGCGCGGAGCGTTCGCGGACGCGACGCGCGCGACGGACGCCGAGATCGCGCGCAGCGCGTACCGCCTGGACGGAGCAGAGGTGCCCCGCCACCTCTTCCTCGTCGCGGCGGGCCTCGAGGCGCAGCTCGTCGGCGAGACGCAGATCCTCGGCCAGATCCGCGCTGCCTACGCGCAGGCGGCCGAGACGGGCGCGGCCCACCGCGAGCTCGCCACCCTGGTGCAGGCGGCCCTGCACACGGCCAGGCGGGCCCACGCCGAGACCGGTCTCGACGAGCACCCGGTGTCCGTGGGCAGCGCGGCCGTAGCCCTCGCGCGGCGGGAGCTCGGCGACCTTTCGGACCGCACGGTCCTGCTCCTGGGCGCCGGCGAGGTGGCGGAGCTCTGCTGCCGCCACCTGAGGGCCGCGGGCGCCGCCCACATCGCCATCCTCAACCGCACCCGAGAGCGGGCCGCCGCCCTGGCCGCCGAGATCGGCGGGGTCGCCGCGGGCTGGGAGGAGCTCCCGAGCTGGCTGCGGCGGGCCGACCTCGTGCTCAGCTCGACGGGCGCTCCGCACGCCGTCCTGTTCGCCCGGGACATCCGAGACGCCCAGCGGGCTCGTGCCGGCCGGCGGCTCCTCTTGATCGACCTCGCCGTGCCGCGCGACGTCGAGCCGGCCTCGGCGTCCGTGGCGGGTGTCCGTCTGCTCGACCTGGACGACCTCGGCGCGGTGAGCCTGGCGCAGAGGCAGGCGAGGTTGCGCTCGGCCGAGGCGGCGCGGGCCGTCGCGCTCGCCGGGGCCGAGGAGTTCGAGCGGCAAAGGCGCGAACGCAGGGCCCTGCCCTTGATCCTCTCGCTGCGCGGCCGCGCGGAGGAGGTGCGCGAGGCGGAGGTGCAGCGCGCGCTGCGCAGGCTTGGCGACGTGCCGCCTGCCGAGCGCCAGGTCATCGAGCAGCTCGCCGCGCGCATCGTGAACAAGCTCCTGAACGATCCCACGGTGGCCCTCAAGGCCGCGGCGCAGCGCGACGACGCGGCGGAGGCGCTGCGGCTCGCCGCCTCGCTGCTGCGACTCCCGGAACAGGCGGGCCCGCAGGAGGCCTAGGAGAGGATCGCCGGCGCGGCCCGCAGCAGTTTCGGCCGGAGGTGAGCAGGTGGAGATCCGCATCGCTGCGCGGCGCAGCCCACTGGCGAGGCGCCAGGCAGAGCTGTTGCCGTCGCCCTGCGAGGGGTGGCGCCAGACGTCCAGATCCGCTACGTGGACGTCGAGACGGAGGGCGACCGGCGCCAGGGCGAGGCGCTCAGCCGCATCGGCGGCAAGGGCGTGTTCACGGCGGAGATCGAGGCCATGCTGCTGCGCGGCGACGTCGACGTGGCCGTCCACAGCCTCAAGGACCTGCCGACGGCGCTGGCTTCGGGCCTCAGGATCGCGGCGCTCCTGCCGCGCGAGGACCCGCTCGACGTCCTCGTCGGACCGCCCGGCACCACGCTCGCCGCCCTGCCGTACGGGGCGGCGGTGGGGACGTCGAGCCCGCGGCGCAAGGCGCAGCTCTGGCTCCAGCGTCCGGACCTCAGCGTCCTGGAGCTGCGCGGCAACGTGGGCACCCGCCTGCGGCGGGTGGAGTCCGGCGAGTTCGCGGCCGCGGTGATGGCGGCGGCGGGCCTCCTGCGCATGGGCCGCCGCGACGTCATCGCCGAACGCCTCGATCCCGACGTCATGCTGGGCGCTCCCGGGCAGGGCATCATCGCCGTCGAGGCCCCGGCGGCGCGGCGCGACGTCCTCGACCTCCTGCGGCGCGTCGCGCACCGCCCGACGGAGCGACTGGCCCGCTGCGAGCGCACTCTCTTGATGGAGCTGGGCGGCGGCTGCGCCGTGCCCGTCGGTGCCCTGGCCGACGCGCACGGGCGCGAGATCCGCCTGACGGCCGCGGTGTTCGCGGCGGATGGCAGCCGGGCGATCCGCGTCCAACTCGCCGGCACGCACGCCGCCGAGCTCGGTCGCCGCACCGCCGAGGCGCTGTTCACGGCCGGTGCGGGCGCCATCCTGTCCGAGGCCGCGAACCATGCCGGCTGAGATCTTCTTCGCGTATCCGGATCCCGCCGCGACGCCGCTCCTGGGGGATCTCCTGGTCAGCGCGCGCTTCATCAGCTCCGGGGCGCCGCTGCCGGCGGAGCTCGACCCGCTCGTGCCGACGGGTGCGCTCAAGGTCTCGCCGTCGCACCTCGGCGAGCTGGGCGACGGCGTGGCCGCGCGCCTCTACGCGGACGGGGAGGACGTGTCGCGCGAGGCCGAGGAACTCCTGCGCCGCGGCCACCAGGTTCGGAGCCTGCCGACCCTGGGGCCGCCCGGCCCGAGCGTGCCCTGCGGCCCGCTCTTCGCGCGGCGCATCCTCGTGACGAGGCCCTCCGCGCAGGCGGGGACCCTGCTCTCCGCGCTGCGGCTGCGCGGCGCGCTGCCCTCCCTGCTGCCGGCGGTGCGCATCGCACCGCCCGTCGACGACGGCCCCGCGGAGGCGGCGCTGCAGATCCTGCCCACTTTCCGCTACATGGTCCTCACGAGCCAGAACGCCGTGGACGCCTTCTTCGAGGCGCTGGACGCCCGTGGCGCCGACATCCGCCAGATCGGCGGCGCGCACCTCCTGGCGGTCGGCGCCGCTACGGCGGCGCGCCTGCAGGCGCGCGGGCTCCAGGCCGAGGTGGGGCGGACGGGCACGGCCCTCGGCCTCGCGGAGCAGCTCGCCGGCCGCACGGCGCCCGGCGAGCGGGCACTGGTGCTCGGCCCCGATCCCCCCGACGAGGAACTGCTGCGGGCCCTGCGCGACATCGGGCTCGCCGCCGACGCCGCCCCGCTCTACCGCACCGTGGCGGGCGCCAGCCCCGGGCAGGTCGCGCAGGTGCTGGCCGCGCCGCGGCCCGACGCCGTCCTGTTCCACAGTCCGTCCGCGGTGCGGGCGACGCTGGCCGCACTGCCGAGCGGGCACCTCCGCGCCGTGCCCGCCGTGGCGATCGGACCGCGCACGGCCGACGCCTGCCGGACCCTCGGCCTCGCCGTGGCCGCCGTCGCGGCCGAACCGAGCCTCTCGGGCGTCCTGCTTGCACTGCGCACCGCGCTCGGGACCGAGCCAGTTCCCCCCAAGGAGTGAAGCGAGATGGCGGACCTGATCCAGAGACCGCGCCGCCTGCGCCGGGGCGCCCGGATGCGCGACCTCGTCGCGGAGACCTCGCTGCGAGCGGCGGAGCTCGTCCAGCCGCTCTTCGTCGTGCCCGGCAGCGGTGTTCGGCGCCCGATCGCCTCGCTGCCCGGCCAGTACCACCTGTCGGCCGACGAGGCCGCGAAGGAGGCCGCAGCGGTCCGCGCGGCGGGTGTGCCCGCGGTGCTGCTCTTCGGCATTCCGCCCGCCAAGGACGGGGTCGGGAGCTGGTCGGCACGGCCCGACGCCCCGGTGCAGGAGGCCATCCGCCGCATCAAGGGCGAGACGGGCGACCTGCTCTTGATGGCCGACACGTGCCTTTGCGAGTACACGGACCATGGGCACTGCGGTGTGCTGCGCGACGACGGCAGTGTGGACAACGACCTGAGCCTGCCGCTGATCACGGCGGCCGCCGTCAGCCAGGCGGCGGCGGGCGCGGACGTCGTCGCCCCCTCCGACATGATGGACGGCCGCGTCGCTGCGATCCGAGCCGCGCTGGACGACGCCGGCCTCGTGGAGACGGCGATCCTGTCCTACGCCGTCAAGTACCGCTCGGCGTTCTACGGCCCGTTCCGCGAGGCCGCGGGCTCGGCGCCGCGCGAGGGGGACCGCTCGGGCTACCAGATGGACGTGCGCAACGCGCGCGAGGCCCTGCGCGAGGCGGCGCTCGACGAGCAGGAGGGCGCCGACATGCTGCTCGTCAAGCCAGGTCTTCCCTACCTCGACGTGCTGCAGCGGGTGGCAGGGGCCTCGCACCTGCCGGTGGGCGCCTACCAGGTGTCCGGCGAGTATGCCATGCTCGAGGCCGCCGCCGCCGCGGGACAACTCGACCGCGACGCGGCCGTGACCGAGTCCCTCCTGGCGCTGAAGCGTGCGGGCGCCCGCTTCATCATCACGTACTACGCCTTCGAATGGGCCCGCAGGGGCCTCCTGCGCTGAACGGGGGAGAGGGAGTGCCATGCAGGTCGTGAGGATCACGCCGCGCGGCTACTGCTACGGCGTCGTCGACGCCATGAAGCTGGTGCGGCAGGTGGCGGAGAACCCCGCGACGCGTCGGCCGATCTTCGTGCTCGGCCTGATCGTGCACAACCGCCACGTGGTCGAGGAGCTGGACCGCTACGGCGTCGTCTCCCTGGACGGCGAGAACCGGCTCGAGCTCCTGGAACAGGTGCCGGAGGGCACCGTCGTGTTCACGGCGCACGGTGTGTCGAGAGCCGTGCGCGACCGTGCGGCGGCGCGGGGCCTCGACATCGTCGACGCGACCTGCCCGGACGTGACGCGCACGCATGACCTCATCGACCGCCTGGCCGGCGAGGGCTACACCATCCTCTACATCGGCCGGCGCGGCCACCCGGAGCCCGAGGGGGCGATGGGCCAGGCCCCCGACAAGGTGCGCCTGATCGAAACGGCGGCCGATGCCGACGGGCTCGAGCTCGACGCCGAGAAGCTCGCCGTCGTCACCCAGACGACGCTCTCGCGCTGGGACACCGCCGCCACCATCGAGGCCCTGCGCAGGCGCTACCCGCAGATCGAGGTGTACAACGAGATCTGCCTCGCGACCCAGCTGCGCCAGGAGGCAGCGGTGCGGGACGCCGAGCAGTGCGATCTCGTCATCGTGGTGGGGGACGTGCGCTCGAACAACTCGAACCGGCTCGTGCAGGTGGTGCGCGAGCAGGCCCAACGGCCCGCCTACCTCGTCGATGGGGTGGGGGACATCGATCCCGCCTGGCTCGTGGGCAAGCACATCGTGGGCGTCACGGCGGGCTCGTCGACGCCGAGCCCGATCACCCGCGAGGTGATCCGCTTCCTCGAGTCGTACCCCGAAACGGTGCCCGCGCCGCAGCCCTAGATCTCCCGCGACCCCTCCGTCGCCCACGAGCGCGCCGATCCCGCACGGGCGCGTCCACCGGACGCTGAACGGCGCATGGAAGGGAACGCCTCGGCAGTTGGGCCGTCGATCGCCGCCGCACGCCGCGGCACTTTGGCCAGCGGCCTTGGCCCGACGCCGGCAAGCGCTTCGTAGGCGTACCCCACCAAGGGTGCCTCGGATGCGAAACCCGCGCGCTGCCGGAGGTCCCGGCCGGAACCTCCGCGTGGTCGCGCGCGGGCCCTATCCTTCCTGCAGCTGGCGCACCCACTCCTCGACGCTCATGACGTCGGCTTGGCGCGGAAAGATCTTCTCGGTCAGCACGCGGTGCACCTCGGCGTCCGCGTCGAGGCAGCCGTCGCTCAGCACCACAAGGCCGTAGTCGCGGTCCGCCGCCTCCCGCAGCGTCGACAGCACGACTCCGCTCGTCGCGATGCCTGAGAGGACGAGCGTCCGGATCCCCTGGGCTCTGAGCAGCACCTCGAGGTCGCTGCCGGAGAACGCGCTCACGCGGAGCTTTGTCACGACCACGTCTCCGACCTCCGGCGCGACGGCAGGGTGGATGGAGCCGCTGGCGAGGGCCGAGGAGCGCTCCTTGATCGCGGCGAAGGACCTGTTGCGCGGGCTGACCTCCGGGAAGCCCGGGCGAAAGGCGACGCGCACGTAGATTACTGGGATGTGGGCGCCGCGGGCGGCGGCGATCGCCGAGCGGAGCCGGCCCAGGTACTCCTCGGCCGGCCCGAAGCGTGCCACGATCGCATCCTGCACGTCCATCACGAGCAGCGCCGCATCCATCATCACTGTGCCTCCCCGGGTGGGACAGGATCGGGCGTCGGGCCCGGCCTCCCACAGAGTGCCGGGCCAGGGTGCGATGACGCGTACCCGCGCCCTGCGGCTCTTAGGGCCGGCGTCGCCCTCAGGTCGTCAGCGCAGGACCTGGAACCGCTGGCGCCTTGCGCCGGCGTCGCGCGGCATCCACCACTGCAGGAGCAGTGCCGCCAGGGCGACCACGACCATGATCGCCATGGCGTAGCGGAAGCCGAGGAAAAGGTCGCCGTGCCCCGCACCCTCGAAGATGCTCGCGGCCGCGGCGACGCCGAGGCTCATCCCGACCGATCGGCCCATGTTGAGGAGCCCGCCCGTCACGCCGAGGTGCTCCGGGGGTGCGCTGCCCATGACGGAGCTGTTGTTCGGCGGGGTGAAGACGCCGGCGCCGAGTCCGATCAGGGCCATGGCCGGGACGGTCCAGGCAAAGGCGATGCTCGGCGACCAGAAGAAGATCGCCACACCGCCGCCGAGCAGGAGGACGAGACCGCCGACGGCGACCTTCCGGTTGCCGAAGCGGTCGGCCAAGAGGCCGGCGAGCGGCGCCACCGCGGTCATGGCCAGGGCGATCGTGCTGACGAGCAGCCCGAGGCGCCCGAGGGCGATGTGGCGCACGTCCTGCAGGTAGTAGGGGGCGAGGAACAGCACGCCGTACAGGACGCCGAAGGACAGGATGCCGAGCACGACTCCGCCCGACACCCTGCGGCTCTGTACGAGGGCCGGCTCGACGAGCGGACTCGGGACCTGACCCTGGCGGCGGGCGAAGAGCCAGCCGGCCACGGCCGCGACGAGCAGTTCGAGGTACCAGTAGCTGTGGCCAGGAGTGGAGGCGCTCATCGAGAGCAGCAGGAGCGCCAGCGCGACGACGAGCAGGAGCGAGGAGAGCACGTCGACGCGCGGCAGGTGGCCGCGGCGCTCGTCGTGCGGCAGCGTGTACGCGGAGACCGCCAGGGCGAGCGCCGCGATCGGCAGGTTGACGAGGAAGATCGACTGCCAGTGGAAGGCCGCGATCAGCACGCCGCCCAGCGCCGGCCCCACGGCCAGCCCGACGGCCTGCGCCGCCCCCTGCACGCCGATGGCTCGCCCGCGCATCTCGCGCGGCACGCTCGAGGTGACGATGGCCACCGAGTTGGCCTGCAGCATGGCGGCGCCTGCGCCCTGCACGACCCGCGAGACGATCAGCACGCCGAGGCTCGGCGCGAAGCCGCATCCCGCCGAGGCGACGCCGAACACGAGGAAGCCGAGCCGGTACATGCGCGAGCGGCCCACGGAGTCCGCAAGGTGGCCGGCGAGCACGACGGCGGCCGTCAGGACGAGCAGGTAGCTGAGCGACACCCAGGCGATGGACGCCGGCTGGGTGCCGAAGTACTGCTGCATGGTCGGCAGAGCGACGCTGACGATGCTCGCGTCGATCGCGGCCATGACCGCGCCAAGGCACACGGTGCCCACGGCGAGCCATGGATGCTGCGCGAGACCTTGCGCCGGCGCACGGAAGACCTGCTCTTGCATGGCATGAGCATAGTGCGCTCGAACCCAAAGAGAAATGCTAGAATAGTTCGTAAGAACATAAGGTCAGCTTATTGGAGGGGGAGCGTGTGGAGATCGCGCATCTGCGCGTGTTCGAGGTCGTGGCCAGGAGCCGCACCTTCACGGCCGCGGCGGAGACCCTCGGGCGCAGCCAGCCTGCCGTGAGCATGCAGATCCGCTCGCTCGAGCGCGAGCTCGGCGTACCGCTCGTCGAGGTGGCGCACCGGCGCATCCACCTCACCTCCGCGGGAGAGGAGCTGCTGCGCGGCGCGAGCCATGTCCTCGCCGGGATGGAGGGCCTTGAGCGCGCCATGGCGCGGCTGCGCGGCGGGGGCGGGCCGGTGCGCGTCGGCGCGAGCGCCACGCCGGCGAGCTACCTTTTGCCGCAGAAGCTGGCCTCGTTCGCCGCGAGCCACCCGGACGTGCAGGTCCGCATCACGGTCGGGAACCCTGCGGCGCTGCACGAGCTGCTCGAGAGCGGGGCGATCGACGTCGCGGTCGCGATGGGCGAGATGGACCGCCCGCCGTGGCAGGGGGACTTCGAGGTGAGCACGCTCGGGACGGACGAGCTGCGCATCGTGCTGCCGGCCGGGGATCCGCGCGCCGGCCGGGAGTGGAGCGCGGACGAGCTGAGGGGCGCGCGGCTCGTCCTGCGCGAGCCCGAATCCCACACGCGGCTCGTGCTGGCCCACGCCATCGGGCAGGCGCCGCGGCCGGTGCTGGAGCTCGAGTCCAACGAGGCCGTGAAGCAGGCGGTCGCCGCCGGGATCGGCATCGGGGTCCTGTCGGCGCTCTCGGTGGCCTGGGAGATCGCGTCGGGGCGCCTCGCGCAGGCCACCTGCCCTGCGCTCGCAGGCCCGCGCCGCGTCTACTGCCTGCGCCGCCTGCGCCGCAGACTGCCGGCGGAGGAGACGCTCTGGCAGGCCCTGCACGCGGCGTGAGACGCGAGGACGGCGGCGGGATGTGCCCGTCGCCGTCCTAGGTCGAGCCCGAACTACTACCTGAGTCCATGGAGGAACCCCGCCACGACGAGCACGACCATCAGCACGACGTAGACCTGCAGACCCCACCAGACGAGGGCGACCGGGCCGCGGACCTCGGCGCGGTGGAACACGGGCGGCTCCTGCAGGAGCGCCTCGGCGTCGACGACGTTCCAGAGCTCGGCCTCGTCGTAGCTCAGCGCACGGGCCATCACAACCACTCCTTTGCGTCAGGCGTGCGGGAACAGTGAGGGGAGCACGACGGACAGCCCATAGAGGGCGTTCATGACCACCAGCATGGCGACGATGCCGATCGCGGCGACGTTCTGCAGGCGGCTGTTGACGTAGCGGCCCACCACCTCGGGATCGTTGACGAGCAGCAGCAGGAAGAGCAGCGCGGCCGGCATGAAGACGGTCGCCAGCACCTGCACCAGGATGTTGAGGTAGCCGAGCGGGGCGTGGGGGATCAGGACGACCCCCGCTGCCAGGGTGACGGCCACGAGGCCCGGCGCGTAGAAGGACAGGGCCTGGCGCAGTCCCGCGTTGAGGCTGCGCACCTTGAGGCCGAGGGCCTCGCCGGCGGCCCAGGACGTGCTGGCGGTGACGGCCATCGCCGCGATCAGCCCGGACTCGATCAGGCCGAGGGCGAAGAGGGACTCCGCCCAGCTGCCGACGTGCCGCCCGACGGCGGCGAGGATGGCCTGGATGTCGAGGCCGCTCGAGCCCGGAACCGCGTGCAGCACGGTGGCGCCGAGCACCACGAGGGCGATCGCCACGATGCCCATCACGACGCTGCCGATCAGGGTGTCGAGGCGGCCAAAGCGGACGTCGCGCGGCGTGAGGCCCTTGTCGACCACGGCGGACTGCTGGAAGAAGAGCATCCAGGGGGCGATGGTCGTGCCGAGGTTCGCGAGCACCAGCATCAGGAAGGGGCCGAAGTAGCCGCTCGGGATGTGCCACGTCACGAGGCTGTTCGCCAGGGCGGAGAAGTTCGGGTGCGCCAGGAGCGCGAGGGGCACGAACACCACGTTGAGGAGCGCCACGTAGAGCGAGATGCGCTCCCAGACGCGGTAGCGCCCGATCAGGGTCACGAGCCAGACCGCGGCGAGGCCGAGTCCGACGGCGAGGGGCACCGGCACGCCGAAGATCGCGAGTCCGGAGGCGATGCCGATGAACTCCGTCACGAGCGTGAGCGCGTTCGCGATCATGAGGTCGACGGCCGAGAAGGTGCCCCAGAACCTCCCGTAGCGCATGAAGATGAGCTCCGCGTGCCCGCGGCGCGTCACCGCACCGAGGCGCACCGTCATCTCCTGCACGACGAAGGCGACCGGGATCATGACGACGAGGAACGGGATGAAGAAGCCGAGCCCGAAGCTGGCGCCGGTCTGGGCATAGGTGATCACGCCGCCGGCGTCGTTGTCCGCGATCATCACGAGGATGCCGGGGCCGACCAAGAGCAGCAGGAGGCGCAGGTGCGCCCAGATGCCGCTGCGCTGGCGGGCCATCTGCAGCGCCAGGCGGTCCTCGGCGCGGTGGCGCACGTCGCGCGGCAACTCCTGCACCTGGGTCCTCGTGTCGGCCGAAGACATGCGTCACGCCTCCCTTCCCGTCCGGCTGGACCGGCGGCCCCGGGAGGCGTGCCAAGGTGAAGGCTATGCGCCGCTAGTCCGCGCGCAGCCGGGGACGAGCCGTCCCCGCAGCCCGTCGCCACCCTCGCACCACGTCCCGTCGCCTCACGGTCGACGTATGGGCACTATGATCGTCTGCGGCCACGCTCGATCCCCCCTTTCAAACAGCAGTCCGGGCGTGAGAACACGCCCGGAAAGACGGCGTCTTCTCGTCGAGCTTCAGCACCTCGCGGCATAGGGGCCCTGCCCCAGCTCTCTGGTTCCGGCCTTGCTCCGACCGGGACTGTTTCACCCGTGGGCATCTCTCGATGTTTCCGGGCAAGAGCATGTCTCTCGCGGGTAGCCTCACCTAACAGACGTTCCACGACCAATATAGCACCGCAGGCGGCGAATGCAACACCTCTCGGGCGATTTTGGGCGAACGCGACCATCGGGCACTCCGGCGTGCGCCAAATGTTCCTCGCGCTCGCTCGCTCGCCGCGGCACGGTGCCGTCGGTCGTTCACGTCGAAGCCTATGCGGCGCAGGTGCGAAGGGTCACCAGTCCGGGCGCGAGACTTCCGGATGCGCGGCCAAAGCGGCCTCCATGGCGGCCTTGGCGGCCGCGAGCGCCGCCTCGCTGCGACCCTCGGCGCGCAGCACGAGGGCCGGCTCGGTGTTGGACGGGCGCAGCAGCACCCAGGCGCCGTCGAGCAGCACGCGCACGCCGTCGACCGTGACGAGATCGTAGCGGCCCCGGAAGTGCTCGCGCACGGCGTCGGAGACGGCCGTCTTGCGCTCCTCGGGGCACGCGACGCGCGTCTCCGGCGTCGCGAAGGCGGGCGGCAGGTCCGAGAGCAGGTCCGAGAGCGACCGCCCGCTGCGCGCCACGATCTCCGCCAGGCGCAGGCCGGCGTAGAGGGCGTCGTCGTCGCCCGTGAAGCGGTCGGCGAAGAAGATGTGGCCCGAGAGCTCGCCGGCGAAGGCGGCTCCCACCTTGCGCATGGCGGCCTTGATCAGGGAGTGCCCCGTCGGCGTCCACTCGGGCTTGGCGCCCATCCGCCGGAGGTCGTCCGCCAGGCGCTCGGAGCACTTGACCTCGACGAGGGTCGGCCTGTCCGGGTAGCGCGGGAAGATGTCGCGCCAGTAGAGGATGAGGAGCTCGTCCACGGCGCGCACCTTCCCCTGCTCGTCGACGGCGCCCAGGCGGTCCATGTCGCCGTCGAAGGCGAAGCCGAGCTGAGCCCCGACCCGCAGCACCTCGGCCTGCAGCGCGCGCATGTTCCTCGGCTGCAGGGGGTCCGGATGGTGGTTCGGGAACGTGCCGTCCGGCTCGCAGTACATCTCGTGCACCTTGAGGCCGAGACCCTTCAGGACGGCAGGGGCGTAGGGCCCGGCAGCGCCGTTGCCGGCGTCGGCCACGACCTCCAGGCCGGAGAACCCATCCGGGAACAACTCGCGCATGCGCTCGCGGTAGGCGGGGAAGATGTCGAGCCGCTCCACCCGCCCGACGCGGGCGCCCGCCTGCGCCGTGCGGCACAGGGCGGCCACCTCCTGGATCTCCGGGCCGTAGAGCGTGCCCGGCCCGAGCGCCAGCTTGAAGCCGTTCATCTGCGGCGGGTTGTGCGAGCCCGTGATCACGACGGCGGGGCCGACGTCGAGGTGGTGGCGGGCAAAGTAGACGAAGGGCGTCGGCACCATGCCGAGGTCGATGATGCGCTCCACGCCGCCGTCGAGCAGACCCTCGACGAACGCGGCGGCGAGCTCGGGCGACGAGATGCGGCAGTCCCTGCCGACGACCGCGGTGCCCTGCCCGTGGCGGCGCCAGTACGCAGCCGTGCCGAGCGCGACCCGATGGGCCACCTCGGGCGTCAGGTCGACGCCGACGTGCCCGCGGATGTCGTATTGCCGGAAGAGCTCAGGCGAGAGGTCCACGTGCTCAACTCCATCGGATGGGATGTAGGACCGTTCTACGCCCGGGCCGCCGGTGCCTCCTGCCTTGTCGCTTATACCACCGTGCGCGTAGAATGGTTGTTGCCAGAATCCGTGGGATCGCGTCGCAACGACGCGGCCCGGGACGAGGTACGTTACGGAGGTGGCTCGATGGCCAAGGAGCGCAGGACGCCGTCCGGGCTGGAGGTGAAGCCCGCCTACGGGCCCGAGGACCTGCCCGCGGGCCTCGACGCCGCTCTCGGCCAGCCCGGGCGCTATCCCTTCACGCGGGGCATCCACGAGGGAATGTACCGGGACCGGCTCTGGACCATGCGCCAGTTCGCCGGATTCGGTACGGCCAGGGAGACGAACGAGCGGTTCCACTACCTTCTGAAGCAGGGCCAGACGGGCCTGTCGGTGGCCTTCGACATGCCCACGCTGATGGGCTACGACTCCGACGACGCCCGCAGCCTCGGCGAGGTGGGCCGCGAGGGCGTCGCGATCGACTCGCTGCGCGACATGGAGCGCCTGTTCGCGGGGATCCCGCTCGGCGAGGTGTCGACGTCGATGACGATCAACGGCCCGGCGATCATCCTCTTCGCGATGTACCTCGCGGTGGCCGAGAAGCAGGGCGTGCCGTGGAGCCAGGTGCGCGGGACGCTGCAGGCCGACATCCTCAAGGAGTACATCGCTCAGAAGGAGTGGATCTTCCCGCCCGAGCCCTCGATGCGCCTGATCGTCGACATGATCGAGTTCGCGACGCGCGAGGTGCCGCTCTGGAACACCATCTCCATCTCCGGCTACCACATCCGCGAGGCCGGATCGACCGCCGTCCAGGAGCTCGCGTTCACGCTCGCGGACGGCTTCGCCTACGTCGAGGCGGCGATCGCGCGCGGGCTCGACGTCGACGAGTTCGCGCCGCGGCTCTCGTTCTTCTTCAACTCGCACCTCAGCTTCTTCGAGGAGATCGCCAAGTTCCGCGCCGCCCGGCGCATCTGGGCCCGCCACATGCGCGAGCGGTACGGCGCGAGGAACCCGCGCTCCTGGATGCTGCGCTTCCACACCCAGACGGCGGGCTGCTCGCTCACGGCCCAGCAGCCCGAGGTGAACATCATCCGCACGGCGTACGAGGCGCTCGCCGGCGTCCTCGGAGGAACGCAGTCCCTGCACACGAACTCGATGGACGAGGTGCTCTCGCTGCCGACGGAGAAGGCGGTGACCATCGCTCTTCGCACCCAGCAGGTGCTGGCGCACGAGATCGACGTGGCGGACACCGTGGACCCGCTCGCGGGCTCGTACTTCGTCGAGAGCCTCACCGACCGCATGGAGGCCGCGGCGGAGGACTACTTCCGCCGCATCGACGAGCTCGGCGGCGTGCTCCGCGGCATCGAGCTCGGCTACTTCCAGCGCGAGATCGCCGACGCCGCATACCGCTACCAGCAGGAGGTCGACGGCCGCGAGCGCCTCATCGTCGGCGTCAACGCCTTCGTCGAGGAGAGCGAGGAGCGCATCCCCATCCTCAAGGTCGACCCGGCGCTGGAACGCGAAAGCTGTGCGGCCGTGCAGGCCCTGCGGCAGGAGCGGGACCGGCCCGCCGTCGAAACGGCACTCGCGGGCGTCGCCCAGGCGGCGCGCGATGGAGCGAACATGATGCCGCCGATCCTCGCCGCCGTTCGCGCCTACGCGACGGAAGGGGAGATCGTCCGCAGCATGCGGACCGTATTCGGTAGCTATCGGGAGGCAGCGGTGTTTTGACGGCCACAGTGGACAGCGAGAGCACGCGGCGCGTTCGCGTCCTGATCGGCAAGCCCGGTCTCGACGGACACGACCGCGGCGCGAAGGTGGTGGCGCGCGCGCTGCGCGACGCCGGCATGGAGGTCATCTACTCTGGCCTGCACCAGACGCCCGAGGAGATCGTGGAGGCGGCTCTCCAGGAGGACGTCGACGTCGTCGGGCTGTCGATCCTCTCCGGGGCGCACCTCACGCTCGTTCCCGCCGTGCTCGAGCGGCTGCGCGAGCAGCACATGGAGGACGTGCAGGTGCTGGTCGGTGGCATCATTCCGGACGAGGACGCCGAGGAGCTGCGCCGCATGGGCGTCAGGGGCGTGTTCGGCCCCGGGACCGAAACGGAGGAGATCGTGCGCTTCACCCGCTCGTGCGCACGGCGCGCATGAGCCTGGCTGCGGCGATCCTGGCCGGCGACCGCCGCGCCCTGGCGCAGGCCCTCACCTTGGTGGAGAGCCGGCCGGACGAGGCCGACGCGATCGTGGCCGAGATCTATCCCCACACCGGCGACGGCATCGTGGTGGGCGTCACGGGCGCGCCCGGCGTCGGGAAGTCGACGCTCGTGGACCGGCTCGCCGGGGCGTTCCTCGAGCGCGGCCGCAAGGTGGGCATCCTGGCGGTCGACCCCTCGTCGCCGTTCACCGGCGGCGCGCTCCTGGGCGATCGCGTGCGCATGGCGGGCCGCGGCAGCGAGGTGTTCATGCGCTCGCTCGCGACGCGCGGCCACCTCGGGGGTCTGGCGCGCGCCACGCCGCGGGCGATCCAGCTGCTGCAGGCGTTCGGCAAGGACCTGATCCTCCTGGAGACGGTCGGCGCGGGCCAGAGTGAAGTGGACGTGATGGGCTTCGCCGACACGACGATCGTCGTGGTGGTGCCGGGCCTCGGGGACGAGGTGCAGGCGTTCAAGGCCGGCATCCTGGAGATCGGCGACATCTTCGTCGTCAACAAGGCCGACCGGCCCGGCGCGGACCAGACGCTGCGCGAGCTGCGCCAGATGCTGCACCTCGGACCCCTTCGGCCGTGGCAGCCGCCGGTGCTCGCCGCGCAGGCGCAGTCCGACGTGGGTACCGAAGCAGTGGTGGACGCGATCCTGCGCCACCACGAGGTTCGCCTGGGGGATCCCGAGCGGCGCTCGCGCCGCCTGCAGGAGGCGGAGCGGCTGGTGCGCGAGGCGCTCGCGGACCAGCTCGTGCAGGAGGTCGTCGCGCGCGCCCAGGGGCTCGGCAACTGGACCGAACTGCTCGCGGCGGTCGCCGACCGCCGCATCGACCCCGCCGGCGCGGCGCGCGCGCTCGCCCACCCGGTGCCGTCCGACTAGCGCCCGACGGAAGGAGGTGGCGACGTCCGGCTTGAGGGCCAGGGACGTCGCGCACGATGGACTTCGCGCTGACGAAGGAGCAGGCCGAGACGCGCAGCAGGGCGGCCGCGTTCGCCGCGCGCGAGCTCGCGCCGCACGCCGCTGAGTACGACCTGAGCCATGAGTTCCCGTGGCGCAACTTCCACCTGCTCGCGCAGGAGGGCTTCCTCTGCATGACCCTGCCCTAGCGCTACGGCGGCCAGGGCGCCGACTACCTCTCCTACACGCTGTGCGTCGAGGAGTTCTCGCGCGCGTGCGCCGTGACCGGCGTGATCTTCGAGGTGCACAACTCGCTGCACGCCGAGGCCGTCTACAACCACGGCACGGAGGAGCAGCGCATGCGCTTCCTGCCTCGCCTGGCGCGCGGCGAGGCGCTCGGCGCGTACTCCCTCACGGAGCCCAACGCCGGATCCGACGCGGCTGCCCTCCAGACCCAGGCGGCGCGCGTGGACGGAGGCTGGCGGCTCACGGGCCGCAAGGTCTTCACGACGAACGGCGGGCAGGCCGACGAGTACCTCCTGTACGCCGTGACGTCGCCGGAGAAGCGCAGCCACGGCATCACCTGCTTCATCGTGCCGAGGGACGCGGCGGGCCTCGCCTTCGGACCGCCGCTGCAGAAGCTGGGCATCCGGGCGTCCGCGACCACCGACGTCATCCTGCAGGACGTCTTCGTGCCGGACGACCGCGTGCTCGGCACGGTGGACGAGGGCTACAAGATCGCGCTGCGCACGCTGCACGGCGGCCGGATCGGCATCGCGGCGCAGGCCGTCGGCATCCTGCAGGCGACGCTCGACAACGTCTCGCGCTACGCGCTCGAGCGGGAGACCTTCGGGCGGCGCCTCGCGGACCGCCAGATGGTGCAGGCGCACCTGGCCGAGATGGCGACGGACCTCGAGGCGGCGCGGCTGCTGCTCTACCAGGCCGCGTGGAAGCACGGCCAGGGCGTGCGCGCGACCAAGGAGATCTCGATGGCCAAGCTGTTCGCCTCCAAGGTGGCCGTCTCGGGCGCCCTGCGCGGCCAGGAGCTGATGGGCGGCGAGGGCTACCAGGCCGGGGCGCTGCAGGAGCGGCTCGCGCGCGACAGCAAGATCACCGAGATCTACGAGGGCACGAGCGAGGTGCAGCGCATGGTGATTGCCCGCGCGCTGCTTGCGGAATACCAGATGCAGGACGCCTGAGAGGGTGGGCGCGAGAGGATTCGTGCGGGTGGCCATGGAACCTAGACCGGCAATCGGAACGAAGCGGGAGGAGGCTGCCGCCGATCGCGGCGGGTACACCTATGGAAGGCCGTGAGCTGATCGAGGGTGTCCTGGACAAGATGAACGAGCACCAGGACAAATTGCAGGGGATTTCGGCGGACTACGTCGTGGAGCTGACCGGCGAGGGCGGCGGCAAGTTCTGCCTGCGCGTCGCCGACGGCCGGGTGGCCATGGTGCCGGACGAGGGTGTGACGCCCAAGGCGGCGGTGACGTTGGCCACCACGGACTTCGCCGACCTCCTGCAGGAGAAGGTCTCCGCGATGGGGCTCTTCATGCAGGGCAGGGTGCGCCTGCAGGGGGACATGAGCGAGGCGTTCCGCCTCGAGAGCCTGCTGCGCAGCTGATGGACGCGGTTCGCGTCGTCTTCGCGGGCCCCGCGGGCCGCACCGGTCGTGCCACCGGTGCGGCCCTGGATCGTCTTGGGGGAGTCCAGATCGTCGGCGCCATCGGGCGGCGCAGCGCCGGCCAGGACCTGGGCGCCCTCTGGCACGGCGTCGCCGACGGCCGGCGCATCTACGCCGGTGCGGGCGAGGCCTTGGCGGAGCTGCGGCCGGACGCGCTCTGCGACTTCACGGTGGCCGAGGCGGCGGCAGGGCACCTGCGGCTTGCGCTCCTCGCCGGCGTGCGCCCCGTCGTAGGCACGACGGGGCTCGGCGAGGACGTGTTGCGCGAGGCGGACGGCATCTGCCGGGAGCGCGGCCTCGCCGCGGCGGTGATCGCGAACTTCTCGGTCGTGTCGTGGCTGCTGGGGCGGCTCGCGCTCGAGGCTCTGCCGTACTTCGAGGGGGCGGAGCTCATCGAGATGCACGCCGCGACGAAGCGGGACAAGCCGAGCGGGACGGCCCTGCGCCTCAAAGGGGCGCTCGAGGCGGCCGGCGAGCGGGAGGTGCCGGTGCACAGCGTGCGCCTCAGCGGTCTCGTCGCCCATCAGGAGGTCCTCTTCGGGGCGCCCGGCGAGGTGTTGACCCTGCGCCACGATGCGCTCGACCGCAGCTGCTACGCGGCGGGAGTGCGCCTTGCACTGCTCGGCATCGGGCACGCGCACGGGCTCGTGCGCGACCTCGGTGCCTTCGTCACAGGAGAGGGCTGACCGGCCAGGCGGCCTCGGGACCGGTTCGGTCGCGGGACCCGGGACGCGCGGCCGCCGCGTGATATAATGCGCACATACGGTCTGCCCGCACGCGGGCGTGACACCGAGGGGGAGAGCGTAGGGATGGTCGAGATCACGGCGACCGCAGCTCAGAAGGTGCAGGAGCTCATGGCCCAGGAGGGCCAGGGCCCGCAGAGCCTGCGGCTGTTCGTTTCCGGCGGCGGCTGCGCCGGCTATAGCTACGGCATGGCGTTCGACGACGAGGAGCGCGAGGGCGACACGATCGCCGAGGTGCAGGGCGTGCGGCTCCTGATCGACGAGAACTCGGCTCCGCTCCTGAAGGGCGCGGAGATCGACTACATCGACACGATCGAGGGCGCGGGCTTCACCATCCACAACCCGAACGCGGTGCACCAGTGCTCGTGCGGCCACTCCTTCACCACGGAGGATGGCAAGGACGTCCACTCGCACTGCTGAGAGCTTCGTTCAAGAAGGGGCGCACGCTCGAGCAGGCGTGCGCCCCTTCTCTGCGCTGCTCACCACCGCTCGGACCAGCAGCAGTTCTTGGCCTTGCGGCCGCTGCCGCACGGACACGGGTCGTTGCGCCCGATGCCGCTCCAGCGCGCGAGGGACTCGGCGCGCAGTTCGGCCATGGTGGCGGCGGGCGTCAACCCGCGTCGGCCCAACTCCGTGACCCGGCGGAGCGGCTGCTCGGCGTGGGCGAAGAAGTCCCGCAAGCCGCTGCAGAGGTAGTAGAGTCCCGGCTCGCCGTCTTGCGCCTCGGCGAAGCGGTCCTTGGGACAGCCGCCGTTGCACAGCGGCAGCCAGGCGCAGGTGCGGCACTGGGCGGGCAGGAGGGCCTCCTTGTCGCTGCCGAAGCGGCGCTGCTCGGGCCCGTCCACCAGTTCATGCAGGGCGTCCGACGCGAGGTCGCCGATGCGGTGGTCCGGCGTGACGAAGTGGTCGCACGAGTACACGGCGCCATCATGCTCGACGACGAGCACCCGGCCGCAGGTCGGGGCCATCCAGCAAAGGCTGGCGGAGCCCCCTGCGAGCACCTGCGCCACCTCCGAGAACAGCTGCACCTGCACCCGTCCGAGATCGTGGCGGATCCACTCGTCGAACACGGTGCGCAGGAAGTGGCCATACCCCGCGCCCGTCACCGAGTCCGCCGTCGTCTTTCCGTCCTCCGTCCGGCGCACGATCGGTATGAACTGGATCCAGCCGGTGTCGAGGTCTCGGAGCGCCCGGTAGACTCCTGCAGGATCCCTTGCCGCTTCGGATGTCACGGTGCACAGGAGATCGGGCTGAACGCCGTGGCCCTGCAGCCGGCGCACGGCCGCGACGACCCGTTCGTACGTGCCGGCATCGCCGCGGTCCCTGCGGTACGCATCGTGCAACCACTTGGCGCCGTCCACGCTGACGCCGACGTCGAAGTGCCTGTCCGCCAAGAACGAGCACCACTCGTCGTCGAGCAGGAGCCCGTTCGTCTGCAGGTTGTTCCACACGGTCCAGCCGCGCGGGAGGTAGCGCTGCTGCAGCTCCACGGCGAGGCGATAGAAATCGAGCCCGGCCAGGGTCGGCTCGCCGCCGTGCCAGGTGAACGGCACGACGGGGCCGGGGCTTGCCGCAATGAACTGGCGGATGTACGACTCCAAGAGTTCGTCGGACATGCGGAAGCGGTGCGGGCGCGCGTACAGGTGCTCCTTGTCCAGGTAGTAGCAGTAGGTGCACCTGAGGTTGCAGAGCGGGCCGACCGGCTTGGCCATGACGACGAAGGGCTCCTTGGCCCTCGCGCCGATCGGAGGGGCTTCCTGCACGTCCACGAGACCAACTCCAAGGGGGCCGTCTCTGGCGATGCGGGTCGGCAGGGAGCGCAGGCGCGCCGCATCGCCCTGCAAAGGGAGGATCACCGGGCGTGATCCCTCGGCCTGCCGGATCCCGGTGACCGGGGGCAAGCCCATGCGGGCATCAGTCGGTTCCCCGGGCCGCCCCTCGCGTCCCCTTCAGCGGGCGAGCACGTTCATCGGCCCTCGTTCCCCAAATGCTGGCCGAAGAACTCGAAGATCTTGTTCCAACCGTCCATGGCCTGTTTGGGTCGGTACATCTCGGTGTGGTAGTAGAAGAATCCGTGACCCGCGCCGTCGTAGCGGTGGAAGGCGTAGTCCTTGCCGTGCTTCTTCAGCTCTTCCTCGTGCAGGTCCACCTGCTGCGGGGTGGGGTACTTGTCGTCGTTGCCGAAGAGCCCCAAGAGTGGACAGCCCAGCTGCTCCGTGTACTCGATGGGGGCCACAGGCTGCGCGGGTGTCAGGTCCTCCTTCGCGGCGACCACGCGGCCGCCCCAGCAGTCGACGGCTGCGTCGAGCCCGGGGACCCGACAAGCGGCGAGGAACGCGTGGCGCCCGCCGGAGCACATGCCAATGACGCCCACCTTGCCGCTGGCGTAGGGCAGGGAGGTCAGGTAGCCGAGGGCGCCCTCGCAATCCCCCATCACGCTGTCGTCCGGCACGCCGCCCTCGGCGCGGGCCTTGGCGGAGATCTCCTCAGGCGTGCCGTGCCCAAACCGGCAGTAGATGTCGGGGCAGACGACGGCGTAACCGTGCTGGGAGAACCGGCGGGCGGTCTCGCGGCTGAACTCGTCCCAGCCAGGCATGTGCGGAATCAGGACGATCCCGGGGAAGGGCCCCTTCCCGAGCGGCCGCGAGAAGTACGCATGGATCCGATCGCCGTGATGACCGGTCATGGTGATGGTCTCGGCCAGCATCCCTTCGTACTCGTCCGTTCTCAGTCGATTCCACATAGCGGCGCCTCCTTGCGTCTCCCAAGCCGTGCAGCGCGTGCGATCGATGCGGAGGTTCGCCAAGGGGCTGCAAGGCGCTCCAGCCCACGGTGGGCCGCTCCCGGCCGGTGCCTGCCGGCATAGTGTTCCAGGCCTGCGGCCGCTCCTCCTGCCCGTCTCGGCAGGGGCGGCGTGGCGGCTGCACGTGCGCATGCGGGCGCCCGTCGAAGCTTAGAAGCGAGGTGTCGCCGGTGGCCCGGCGACACTTCGCCTGCGCCAGGAGCCCGCCGGCCGCAGGCGCGCCTCAGGGCAGGCTGCCGAGAACCCGCTCGTCGAAGTAGTTCAGGACCAACGTGGCCAGCCCATGGTCCCTGGGCGGAAGGAAGACGTCCATCGACATGAACGTCGCACCGGACCC